>PDWI01005667.1_pt1 | contig 16527 bp, 15 predicted proteins | sample 1430891 | NCBI WGS metagenome assembly PDWI01 (sample SAMN01162508, study PRJNA174530) | Oral metagenome, whole genome shotgun sequencing project. | biome: Marine environment; feature: Marine mammal; material: Swab sample of the gingival sulcus; isolation source: swab sample of gingival sulcus...
AATGTGAAGGATAATAAATCATTAATACTTATTGTCGATGATGATATGGAGATATGTAGTGCTATTTCAAAACTTCTTGAAATAGAGGGTTATGAGTGTCTTAGAGCATTTGATGGCGAAATGGCGTTGAGTATGCTAAAGGATTATAGTGTTGACCTTATGATTTTAGATGTGATGATGCCTAAAAAAGATGGACTTTCGACATTGTTAAAATTACGGGAGAAAAACAATATCCCAGTGATTATGTTATCAGCTAAAACCGAAAACTCGGATAAGGTACTCGGTTTATCAATGGGGGCTGATGATTATGTGGAAAAGCCTTATAACCCTGAGGAACTTGTCGCTAGGGTCAAAAGTCAATTACGACGTTATTATCGACTTGGCGATTTTGAAACTAAGAGTGAGGATATTGTCAACGGTCGACTTAGATTATCCGTATCGGAAAAGATGATTTATGTTGATGGCGAGGCAAAAAAATTAACGGCGACAGAGTACAAAATAGTGGATTTTTTTATGAGGAACATTGGCAGGGTTTTTTCGACCGAGCAGATTTATGAAAATGTATGGAATGATAAGGCTGTGATGTCGGAGAATACTGTTATGGTTCATATCAGAAGGATTCGAGAAAAAATTGAAATCAGTCCAGAAAATCCCGAATATATAAAGGTGGTGTGGGGAATTGCGGTGTTTTATACTGCGGTAGTAATATTTAGTATTAGTTTTATTGATTATATTAATAATGCAGTAACTGGATTTTCGGATAGTTCAACTATACAACAAGATGGGCGGGAATTTAGAAAATTTAGAGAAAAGCATCATAGAATTTTAGAAAGATACGTTAAAGAGAATAATTCTATTGGCTTAGTAAATAAAGTTGAAGAAATATCTAAAGTGGCGGAATATTATATTGTAAAATCAGATGGCGAAGTGATAACCAATAATGAGGACTTGGAATATTTACCGAGTTCAGAACTTTATGTTGTGGTTGAGCGAAATAGTGCTGATAAAGACAATAAAAAGATATTTATTTCTTCTGATTGGCAGGGCAGTTATTATTATAATTATAGATATGCTGTATTAAACGATAACAATAGAAGAATTCAAGCTAATATACTTGACGCTTATGGTTTAGATAAGTTTGTTTTTAGGTATAAACCAGATTATGCTAAAGATTGTATAGAGGAATATCACGTAAGATATTTGCGAGCGAACCAGCTTTTAAATCAATGTGCAATGGCGATAGTTGCTATGGTGATATCTTCGTTATTATTGACAATTTCGGCAGGTAGAACTTCTGATAGTATTGATATACGTATGAGTATTATTGATAAATTTAAAATGGAATATTTAATTATTATATTTACATTTGGGATAGGCCTTTTATTAGTTATCTTACTAGAAATTGCACCTAGAATGGTTATAGAAGTTATTGGTGGTAGTAATTGGCCAATTAAAACTCAATCGTATGTATATGTGATATTTAGCTTAATTATGTTGGCGATGTCTTCAATATTTTTAACAGCTTATTTATCAATAGTAAGGAGAATTAAAGCCAAAACATTATGGCAGAGTTTTATTGTAGTAGCTATCGGGAAATTGCTGTTATCAGCTTTAAAAAGTTTTATGAAAAATGCTAATCCGTTTAATTTGCTAGATAACAAAAATGGCAAGATTACTGAAAAGTTATTTACGGCAACTTTGCTTTATATAGTGTTCTCGATTGTATTAACTTTTTCAGCACTATTAGCTGGATATAGTAGTTCATACTTATTCGTAGCGATAGTTTTACTAGAAATTATAGTTACGGTAATGTATATAGTTTACATTAAGATAAACTATGATAAATTAGATAAAAGCATTTCTGAAAGGGCTAGTCGTATGATTAAAGCGGAGCGAACCAAGACAGAGCTTATCACAGGTGTATCGCATGATTTAAAGACACCACTTACTTCGATTGTTGCCTATATCGATTTACTTAAAAAAGAAGAATTAGGCGAAAAAGCTAGCGAATATGTTGCTATAATTGATAAAAAAGCCAACGGATTATCATCAATGGTCAAAGATTTATTCGAGATTGCTAAAACAGCAAGTGGGGAAATTCAGGTTGAGAAAAAGACGATTGATGTCAACAAACTTGTTAAGCAAACTTTAGCGGATATGGATGATAGAATTACGCATGCGGATTTTGATATTCGTGCAAAGTATCAAGAGGGCGAGATTGAAATAATTACTGATGGTAATAAGTTGTACAGAGTTGTGCAAAATTTAATTGACAATGCCCTTAAATATTCGCTGAAAGGCAGTAGGATATATATAGCGACTCGCTTAGCGAAAAAAACTGTATTTATCACTGTTAAAAACACTTCTGCTTATGAGTTGGATATGGAAGTTGACGAACTTAAAAAGCGATTTGTCAGAGCCGATGAGTCGAGAACCAAAGAAGGTAGCGGGCTGGGACTGGCTATATCAAGTACGTTTATCACTGCGCTTGGTGGAAGTTTCGACATTGTGGTTGATGGTGACCAGTTTAACGCAATTATTGAATTACCATTAGCAGATAACAAATAATTTTTAGATAACAATTTTATTAATAGACACTATATCAGTTTGGTATGGTGTTTTTTTATAAATATAAAATTTAAGAAATAAAGTGATGAAAAAAATGTTAAAATATAGTAAAATATAAGTAGTAATTGTTAAATATATAAAGAAATTTTGTATGTAAATGTTTGATTTTTTAAAGGTGGTAGCGTTTTAATTTCAGATTAGTATTAGAGAAAGGATACTTTATGAGTGATTTAAAACAGTATAAATGCCCGTCTTGTAGTGGCGATTTAGTATTTAATATAGAACTACAAAAGATGAATTGTGCTTTTTGTAAAGCTGATTTTGAGGCGGAAGAAGTTAAGGAATTAGCTAAATTTATAGGTAAGGATAAATTTGATAGGTCTTGTTTCGAAGACTCCCAGATTGATAAGTGGCGTGAAGACGAACTAAAAGGTAAAAAACTTTACAAGTGCGAGTCGTGTGGTGGTGAAATCATTTGTGATGAAATTGAGGCTAGTACCAGTTGTCCGTATTGTGATAGCAAAGTGGTTATGACGGGGCAGTTTTTGGGTGGTGATAAACCTGATATAATTATTCCGTTTAAAATTGATAAAAAGAAAGCTGTTAAAATTTATACTGACCGCGTTAAAGGTGAGGGGAAATTTGTATCACGTTCTTTTACTGATGAACATAAGATAAGTGAAATCAAAGGTGTCTATGTGCCATTTTGGCTATTCGATGCCAAAACAACAGGTCAGGTAAAATACAAAGCTCAAAAAGTAAGGCGTTGGTCGACTTCTAGTTATGATTATGTCGAGAAAAGTTATTATCTGCTTTTTAGGGAAGGTAGTGCCGAATTTGAAAATGTGCCAGTTGATGCTTCGAGTAAGTTAGATGATGTCATGATGCAGTCGGTTGAACCATTTAATCTGGATGAAGCGGTTGACTTTGATACGATGTATTTATCAGGTTATATGGCAAATAAGTATGACGTAACTAAAGATGAAGTCATCAAAACTGCTCATGATAGATTTAAAGTCAGTATGGCAGAAGTTTTAGCGGATAGGGCAAACAAAATGTATGATGAAGTTGATACGCTGGAGAGTTATATCCAAGTTGAAGACGGTACATCGAAGTATGCTTTTTATCCAGTTTGGATTTTAAATATTAATTGGCGAGATAAGAGTTATCAGTATGTCATCAATGGACAAACAGGCAAATTAGCGTGCGAATTTCCGCTTGACAGATTTAACTTTTTTAAGTGGTGCTTGTTATATTGGGCTGGAGCGAGTGCGATTGTCTATGTAATTACCTATATTATTATGTTTTTACTATAAAGGGAGATGGAGAATATGTCTATTAAAAAACAAAAGTTGCTATATATCTTGGTAATTGTCATGTTTGTATTAAGTACGACAACTAGTGTTTTTGCCGATGTTGGACCTAAAAACTTCGATGAGGCAAAAAGAACTAAGACAATTCCAACGAAAAGGTTTGCTGAGAGATTAGTTGACCAAAATGGTGTGCTTAGTGCTGAAAAAAAAGCTGAATTATTGCAAAGGCTTGATAAAATTAGTGAAGAAAATAATGTTGATGTGGTTATCGCTTTGGTCAAAAGTACAGCTGGCGAGGATATAGTTGCTTATACGGATGATTATTTTGATTACAATGGTTTTGGCTTAGGGCAAAATAAAGAAGACGGTATAGTTTTATTAATTTCTATGGCAGAAAGAAAATGGGCGATTTCAACTAGCGGTTCTTGTATAAAGACTTTTTCAGACTATGGTCAATCATATATTATGGATAAGAAGGTGTTGCCGTGGCTTAGAGATGGTTCGTATGATATGGCTAGCACTAAGTTTATCGATTTAGCGGAGAAATTTATTGTCAAGGCAAAGTCTGGTAAGCCTTATACTGATAAGGAAATCAAAAACTTTGGTCGTACATGGGCAACGCCACTTTGGTATGCTATACCAATAGGATTTTTGATTGCGGCGGCTATCGTATTGTATGAAGTATATCAGTTATCAGATTTCAAAGAAGAAAAAACTGCTAATGCTTATTTGGTAGGCGGAGCAGGACGCATCACGTATGAGAAAGATATATTTCTCCGTCGTGAAGAAAAGTCTTTTGCTAAGTCAAGTAATGATGGCGGAGATAGTGGTGGTAGTAGCACCCATACTTCGTCGTCAGGTAGAACTCATGGTGGTAGTAGTGGTAGTTTTTAAATGTTTATAGTATTAATTTAAATATTAGTATAAAAAATAGGAGGTTAGTCTTTAAAAGATTAACCTCCCTTTTTACAGCTTGCTAAGTATTTTTGCTTATAAAGTGCTACATATTAAAGTTTGCTATTTCTTGTTGTAGTGCCATAGCTGTTTCTGCTAGAGTGTCACTTGCTGACGATATATTATTAATTGAATTAGTTTGAGTATCCACGCTTGCAGATGCTTCTTCGGTAGTAGCTGCGTTTTCTTCGGCAATAGCTGATAAGTTTTCGATAACGTTGATGATTTCAGCATTTTTTTCTTCGATGGTTTTAGATGTGTTACTGATTCTATTAACGATTTCTTTACTTTTTTCGACAGCTTTTTCTATTTCGTTGAATTTGTCTCTAGTTTCTTTGCTTTGAATATCTTGTTTTTCAACTATTTCAGATGCCTTTTCTATCCTATCAACAGCGTGTTGGGATTTTTCTTTAAGTCCGTCGATGATAGTTCTGATTTCTTCAGTAAACTTAGTAGAGTCTTCTGCTAGTTTACGAATTTCCTCTGCCACGACAGCAAAACCACGACCAGCTTCGCCGGCTCTAGCTGCTTCGATTGCGGCGTTGAGTGCTAATAGATTTGTTTGGTCAGCGATTGATTGTATCATTTCACTAGCTTTTGAAATACTTTCAGCACTATCATTTGTTTCGAGGATAATTTTATTGATGAAAACAGCTTCTTCTTTGTTTTGGTCACTTAGTTTACCCAAGTTATCCATTGCTAGTTTACCTTCGTCTTTTTTTACGTCAATATTTTGAGTTGCTTGTTTTAATTCTTGAAGGATATTCATCATCGAATTTAGTAGCTGTGAGCTTTCTTCGATACTTTGCGCTGCGGTTGTAGTATCGTGAGCTTGTCCGGTAGCCCCTTCAGCAATGTTGCCAATTGCGTGTGCTACATCTCTTGCTGATTCATTTGTGTTTTGAGCTGTTAATGTTAACTCTTGTGCGGTGTTTGCTGTATTTTCAGCGTGTTTAGTGAGGTTGCCAATGATATTAGATAGGTTTTGTACCATTGTTATTACTAATCTTGCCATTTCGCCAATTTCATCATTTTTTTCTCTAGTTTTCTTTAGTTTTTCTTTTTCTTCTGACGTGTCAAGGTTATAGTTAGCAATTTTATCCATTGAATTTTGGACATATCTTAGCGGTTTTAGAAAATGTCGAGTTACTAACTCAATTGAGATGCCAAGTAAGACGCAAGTTATGGCATATAGTGTTATAAATAATATTGATACGACTCTTACTTTATTTTTGATATAACTTGCAGGTACTGTTACACCAACTGACCAGTCACCTGTCTCTACTTTTGAGTAGCCGATATATTTAGATTTCCCATTAATTTTAACTTTTTCAGAAGACTGTTGACCAGCCATCATTTTTGCACCGATTTTTGCAAGGTTACCTTTTTGGTCGCCTATTTTTTCTTTTAGGATTTTTTCTTTATCAGGGTGATAAACGAAGTTACCATCTTTGTCGATTAAAAATGTATTAGTTCCTTTAACAAGTGATATTTGAGAAAGAAAATCGCCTAATTTTTCTATGGTCAAGTCAATTGCCACTGCTCCAATTGTCGAGTTACCATCTTTAATGGCTTTTGCTACTGTAACTACTGGTTTTTTTATTTGATAATCAATATATGGACTTGTGATATATACGCCTTCATGTGCTATTGTTGCTGTGTACCACGGTCTTTTCATTACAGAGTAGTCATCATCAACATTATAAGTTCGGTCGTGAGTTATCATATTGTTGTTGTCTTGTAACCCCATATAAACAAAGAGTAAATCATTGTCACTCGCTTTAACTTTTTCGAATGTACTAACTGCACCTTCGTATTCTGGGATAGTTTTTGCTTTGGCACGGTCGGTTTCACCTTCAAGTTGTTCCATATAGTTGTAGATACTATAACTGCTTGCGAGTGTCTCTGTTATACCAACTTTTTTATCTAAAAATCCTTTAACTTGTGAGGCAGCTTTTTCCGCTTCAAGTTCGATTTCTTTTTTAACCATGTCCTTAACTATCGCTGTAACTTTTGAGTTGATAATGAATCCAGTAACAAAAAATATCACTATTGATATTGAGATAACAATTAATGATATTTTATTATAGATACTAAATTTTCTTTTGTTAGGGGTTTCTTTTACCATCTTTGTCTCCTTTTGTCGATTGCGTAAGCCATTTGATTAATGTAAATGTCGATACTACTTAAATATACTATCGACTGGATAATTGTTATCTTTACAGCAAAACGTTACAAAATCAATATAGTTTTGCTTTTTGGGTAGTGTTGCTATAATTTGATTATAAATAACAAAAGATTGATGTTTGCAATTGAAACATGGGGTTATAGGGTAAGAATAAGTTATAGGTAGTTAAGCGGAAAATAAAGGAGGATGTTATCGCTAGGCAATATTCAAAATTACTTATACGCGAGGAATTTATTAAGCTAATAAATTTAAAACCGTATAATAAAATAACTATTACAGAACTTGTTGAAAAGTGTAATCTTAATCGCAATACTTTTTATTACTATTATCCAGATTTATTTGGCGTGTTGAAAGAAATTTTTGATGATGAACTACACAAAATTACAAGTGGCTATTATGAGGGAACTACGTGGAATGATATGCTTATGCAAATAACAGCATTTGCTAGGCAAAATAAAAAGGCGGTTTTTCATGTCTATCATTCTATACGACGGGAAGAATTGGAGAAATTTTTATATCAGATTATTGGAAAGGCGTTAAAAAAATTCGTTGATGATGAATGTCGTGGTATGGACGTAGACGAATTTGATGAGGCGCTTATAGTTAAATTTTTTCAAACCGCTCTGACAGGTATGTTGATAGAATGGATTAGTAATGGCATGAAAGAAGATATTGATTTTGTGATTGAGCGAATGAGTGTTTTGCTTGATGGTAATTTGAAAAGTTTATTAAAACATAGTATAAGTTTGCATGCTAATTCAGACAATTGTCGCTAGTTGTATGACTTTCTAGCAAGTGCATATGATTAACTCTTTATCATCTCTGGTTAATTTGATATTGTTAATGTATAGAGGCTATGCATTAGACAAAAGGAGATGAATTATGTATTATGGAAGTGGTAATTATGAGGCGTTTGTTAGACCAAGAAAACCAAAAGATGTAGATAAAAAATCTGCTTATATAGTTGGTTCGGGCTTAGCATCGTTGGCTGCAGCCTGCTTTTTGGTGAGAGATGGACAAATGAAGGGTGAAAATATCCATATTTTAGAAAAAGACCCGATTCCTGGTGGTGCGTGTGATGGTTATACGTATGATAGGGGATATGTAATGCGTGGCGGTCGTGAAATGGATAACCATTTTGAAGTGATGTGGGATTTAATGCGTGATATACCTTCGATTGAAACTGAAGGGGTTAGTGTGTTGGATGAGTACTACTGGTTGAATATGGATGACCCAAACTATTCATTAATGAGGGCAACCCAAAATCGTGGTCAAGATGGCGAAACAAACCGTAAATTTGCTGTAACTGATGATGGTGCTAAGCAAATCATGAAATTATTTTTCACTCCTGATGAAGAGTTATACAATAAAAAGATTACCGACTTTTTTGATGAAGAACTGTTAAATTCAAACTTTTGGCTATATTGGCGAACAATGTTTGCCTTTGAAAATTGGCATTCGGCTTTAGAAATGAAACTATATATCAAAAGGTTCATACACCATATCGAAGGCTTACCAGATTTTAAGGCACTTCGTTTTACTAAGTATAATCAGTATGAATCAATGATATTGCCGATGATTAAGTATTTAGAAAATCATAATGTGCATTTCCAATATGATACTCATGTGATTGATGTGAAGTTTGATATATCTAAAAATAAGAAACAAGCAACAGAAGTTATTTATAAGTGCAAAGACGGTAAGAAAAAAATTAGTTTAACTGAAAACGATTTACTATTTATCACAAATGGTGGTTGTGTTGAAAACTCAGATATGGGTAGCCAAAATGAACCAGCTAAGTTCAAACGTGAACTTAAAGAAGGTAGTGGCTGGGATTTATGGCGTAAAATAGCTAAGCAAGACAAGTCTTTTGGTAATCCTGATAAGTTTTGTTATGATCCTGAGTTAACAAACTGGATGTCTGCTACTGTGACAACATTTGATGATAGAATCACACCGTATATTCAAAAAATTTGTCAACGTGACCCACATTCAGGAAAAGTTGTAACGGGTGGAATTGTAACTGTTAAAGATTCTAATTGGTTACTTAGTTGGACTTATAATAGACAACCGCAATATAGGATGCAAAAACCAAATGAGTTGGTTGGTTGGATATATGGTCTGTTTAGTGATAAAAAAGGAAACTATATTAAGAAAGCAATGCGTGATTGTACAGGTAAAGAGATATGTATGGAGTGGTTGTATCATCTTGGTGTACCTGTAGACCAAATAGAAGATTTAGCTAGTAACAGTGCTAATACTGTACCTGTGATGATGCCATATATAACAGCGTTTTTCATGCCAAGGGAGAAAGGCGATAGACCAGATGTTGTGCCAAAGGGTAGTGTGAATTTTGCCTTTTTAGGACAGTTTGCGGAAACGCCAAGAGATACTATTTTTACAACTGAATATTCAATGCGTACTGGTATGGAGGCTGTATATACTTTGCTTGATGTCGAAAGAGCAGTGCCAGAAGTTTGGGGTAGCACATATGATGTGAGAGATTTACTACATTCTTCATATGCGTTGAGAGATGGTAAGAAAATAACTGATATGAAGATGAGTTTTGTTGAAAAATTTGCTTTATCAAAAGTATTGAAAAAAGTAAAGGGTACAGATATAGAGAAGTTGTTAAAAGACCAAAAATTAATTTAAAGATTTGTTATAATAAACATTAGGTAGATAGTTTTATAAAACTACTTGCTTAGTGTTTATTTTTTTTTTGTAATTAATTATTAATTAACTCTATTTTTGCAAAAGATATTGACATTGTAGCTGATAAGATATTAAAGGGCGTTTGTTTATAATATAATACAATTTGCTTAGGAGTTTTATTATGTATGTGGGTATTTTAGGAAATATAGTTCATAATATTAATAATGGTATATTGTTAGTAGAATTAGATAAATTTGTGTGTGTTTTTACTGTTGAAGATATTGCTTGTCAGTATTTTACTTGATATGATGTTTTAGGTGTAATTTTTTATTACTCCTTTTGCTTTAAAGTGGCGTAGATATAAGAATGGAGTGTGGTAATTTATGAAATCTAAAAATAAAAATTTTAAAAATACTGTTAGTTTTAAATTAAATGTTTTAATATCAGCGACTTTAATAATTATCTTTACTATTTTTACTATATATAGTTCGTACAAAAATTATAATGATGCGATAGAGTTATCTAAAACATTGGTACAAAAGGAGGCGAAAGAATTTGGATTGATGGTGGAAAAAACTTTTGTAAAAAATCATTCATCAATTAAAGAGCTTTATAATACAGTGAATAATCATATTTATTTGAGTAGAGCAGAGAGAAACCGTAGTCAAATAGCAAAAACAGTTAAAAATATAGTTGAAGATAACCAAGACGTTTTAGTAGCAGGAGTTTATTTTGAACCTAATGCCTTTGATGGTCTTGATAAAGATAAAATTGGAAGTAAATACGCAAATAGTAATGGAAGATTTGCGGTTATTGCATATAGGAATGGCAGTGAGATAAAGGAAGCTAGTTCAGATAATGTTGATGATTCACAAAAGAATCAGTTTTATACCAATGCTATAAATAGCGACAGTCTACTTATAACAGAACCAATCTTTGATGATTTAGATGGTAAACGTGTTTTGACTTATAATTATACTATACCAATAAAAGAGGATGGTAAAAAGATTGGCATTGTACTGTGTGGAGTTTCTATTGATGGGTTCCAAGCAAAAATTTTAGAATATAAAGGACATTTTGATAAAACATACTTTATACTTAATTCAGCGTTAGGAAGTATGGTGGCACATGGAACAAAGGCTGAAAACAGAATGAAAAATATTTTAAAACTTCATCCAAAATGGCAGAATAATTTTGATAAAGTGCAAAATGGCGAATGTTCAGATGTGATAGAATATTCAAATACAACAAAGCAAGATAATGTTTATACATTTGCACCGGTAAATATAGAGGGCACAAATGATAAATGGGTAATTCAATCGGCTACTCCGTTAAAGTATTTTGTAGCAGATGCTAGGCACCAGATGTATCTCAATATTTTTACTTATATTATGATATTAATTTTGTTAATTGTTCTTATAGCGGTTTTAGTTCGAAAAATAATTTCCAATCCACTTAGTAGAATAGAAAGTGCAATGAATAAAATTGCGAGCTATAACTTAGATACAGAAGATGAAAGAAAATACCTTGCTAAATATATTAATAAAAATGATGAAATCGGGGAAATAACAAGAGCTATTAGACTTATGGTTACGAATTTGAAAGCGATTGTTGAAAATATAACTTCTTACGCAAGTAATACAGCTGCGACTGCTGAAGAATTAACAGCTACGGCACAGAGTACCAATGAAAGTGCTAAAGAAGTGGCAAATGCAGTAGGTAATATAGCAAGGGGCATACTGAAAAACTTAGAAAGATATTTGAATACAAGGAAATACCTATATATTTAGACTTAGTAGCATAAAGATTTTATATAGGAAACTATCTAAAAAATAACCTCCTTTATAGTTATGTTTAATAACAAGACTATAAAGGAGGTTATTTTTTTATGATTAAAATTACAAAAGTAAAGGGAGTATATTTTGAAAATGCTTTTAAACTAACATTCCCTTACAACGCTAATACTGTAAATACCATTAAGAAACTTACTCAGAGGAGGTATTTACCAGATGAAAGAGCGTGGGAAATTCCAGTAAATGAATTAGTGCCATTGATTGATTTAGTAGGAATTTATAATATTAGTGCAGATGATGAGATAATGAAATTGGTAGGAAAAGATGAGGAAGTTAAAGAGAGTGTACAGGATAGATTAAAGAGTATAAAACCTGCAATAGATTTTAACTTTAAAACCTCCCCATTACCACATCAAATAGAAGCGTTTAATTTTGGACTAGATAAAAATTGTTTTTTAATTGGAGATGAGCAGGGTTTAGGAAAGACTAAAGAAATTATAGATATAACAGTAGCTAGAAAAGACGAGATAAAGAAATGTTTAATTATTTGTGGCGTAAATTCAATTAAATATAACTGGGAAAAGGAAATTACTAAACATAGTGAGGAAAACAGTTTATTAGCAGGAGCTGAAAGCGTTAAGGATAGAGTAGAACAGTTGGGAGATTGGTACGCATCCGATTGTTTTTATGGAATTATTAACATTGAGAGTATTAGAGATAAAGATATACAAGAGATTATCCATAGAGGAATTAAGCAAGGGATTTTAGGTTGTATTGTAGTAGATGAGATCCATAAAGCAAAGAATGGAAATAGTTTACAAGGTAAAGCTCTTAGAATGTTTAAGGCTCCAATGAGAGCAGGATTATCTGGTACGCTTATGAATAAAATAGAGGATCTATGGAATATCCTTACTTGGCTTGGAGTTGAGAGTAGGAGCTTTTTTAAATTTAGGAGTGCCTACTGTATTATGGGAGGATATGGAGGTTATCAAGTTGTAGGTTATAAAAATTTAGATAGCTTAAATGCTCTTTTAAATACTGTAATGATAAGGCGAAAGAAAGAGGAAGTATTAGATCTCCCTCCAAAAATGTATAGTACAGAGTATGTAGAGCTTACCCATAAGCAAAAACTATTATATAAGGACATCGTAAAAGAAGTAATAGCAGAAATGGAGGAGGATTTAGCCTCTAATAAATTTACTAATATCAATAATGGACTAGTAAAAACTTTAAGACTTAGACAACTTACAGGAGGATTATTTACTAATGATAATCCAAAGTTAGATAGGATTAAGGATTTACTGGAAAATGAAATAATCCCTAATGGTAAAAAGGCTATAATTTTTAGTCAATGGGAAAGTGTTACAGATGTATATAAAGAGGCTCTAAAACAGTATAATCCTGCGTACATTGTTGGTAAAGTTAATACAGAAGATAGACAGAAAGAAGTAGATAGATTTCAAGAGGACGATACTTGTAAAATCATCATAGGAACTATTGGAGCGATGGGAACAGGATTAACTCTTAATAGGGCATCTTATGTATTTTTTATAGATAAATCGTATTGGAGTGGCTCAGTTGAACAAGCAGAAGATAGAGCTCATAGAATAGGCACAGTTGGTACAGTAAATATTATCTCTATGATAGCTAAAGATACTGTAGATGAGTATATAGAGGAATATGTAGCGAATAATAAATTATTATGTGAAACGGTTATAGATGGTAAAGGTAGTAAACAGGATATGAGGGAGCTTATGGCTAAACTGTTGAAAATTTAAGTATTTACTGGTATGATAGATATTATATAATAACCTATATAGAAATTAAGGGAGATTATTTTTTATGAAAGTGATAAATAAAATTAAACATTATACAAGAAAAGAGGTAGCCGATCTCTGTGAGGTTACTACCCAGACCATAAGATTTTGGGAGGATGCAGGAGTAATACCATCTCCAATAAGATTAAAAAATAATTGGAGATATTGGAGTGAAAAAGATGTAGAACTCATAATTGAGTATTCTAATAAATCCAGAAAAGAAAGATATGGAAAAGTGAGTAAAAATCAAGGGAAAGAGTAAACTCACAGGAGAGTGTTAAAAGCACTCTCTTTTTTTATCTAAAAATTTAAGATATTTCTAGTTATGTTTAATACAAGGTTAAAAATATTTACAAAGGAGGTATCACATAGTGATTAAAATTCAATTTAATAACGCTGATGTAAAAGATATTGGTTTTGGGTTAAACATAAACGGAAAATCTTTATCTAGTATCATCTCAAGAGTGTTAGGAACAGGCGTAGGAGAGGATAATTATGGCTTAGTAAATAGAACAGGAAAAACATTTAATAGTAATTCCTGTGATGTGATTGTAACTATTATCCCTCACGATACACCAGATACAATTATAGTAGATGGCGATGAGAAGAACTTAGAGGAGTATTTGCAAGAAAAAGAGGAGGTTTATAATGAGCAGTCTAAAAAGGAAACTGGAGAGGAACAAGAAGAGGCGTAACGGAACTTTACCAAAAAAGAAAGCCATAGCTAAAAAATATGGAATTTCTTTAGCAGAGGTAAATAGGCGATTTTTTAACGAGAAAAAGGAGAAAGAATATGGCAAATAAAAAAGCAGAGATCAGAGTACAAGCTATTGAGGTTGAGCTTGGAATGAGTGTACAAAATTCTAAAGGAATTTGGTGTAAACCAAGTGTAAGATTAAACCTAGCGATTGACGGTGGAACCAACTTAGAGGAAAGAAAAGCTATTATTAAACAAGCCTTTGATGAAAGTGCTGATAACATAGAAAAACTATTAGAGCAAATGTAAAAAAGTGAGAGGGGGGGGTAAATCTCCCCTCATATTTATTTTAAGGAGGCTAAAATGCAAGAACGCAGAAAATATATAGAATTAGCAAAAAACTTAGGTGGATATGGAAAGATAAAAAAACACACATATGATCCTAAAGTTGCACAAAAAGTAGGATTAGAGGGAGCTGTGCTATTATTTGCATTAGATATACTAATCGAAAGTGAACAAATACCTACCACAATATTAAGTGGAGAATATTACGGAGCAATATCAGCTATAACACTTCAAGAAGATTTACCATACTTCACAGTTAAAAATATCCAAACTTTATTAAATTCATTAAAAAATGATGGTTATTTAGACTATAAGGGAGCTGTAGATTATACTATTGATTTTATTTGGTGTAAACCATCAACTAAATATTTTAAAATTATGAATGAGGAGGAATAGTATGGCAAAATCAAAAATATCAACTAACTATATAACGATAGCAGGATGGATGCGTGAAGATTTAGATCTAAAAGGTGTAGAGTTAATAATCTATGCTATTATTTATGGATTTTCTCAAATACAAAACTCTACTGAAACATTTAACGGAAGTTTAGCCTATTTATGCGAATGGACTGGAGCCTCAAGATCTACAGTAATACGAGCACTAAATAGCTTAGTGGAAAAAAAGTTAATAATCAAAACATCTCAAGAAATTAAAGGTATGATTTACAACCAATATAGAGTTAATTTTGATACTCAAGAAAATATAGGGGGGTGGTGTCAAAATGATACCAGTAGTGTCAAAATGATACCCAATAATATATATACAAATAATAATGATAATAATAAAGATAATAGTATGGGGTGTCAAAATGATACCAGTAGTGTCAAAATGATACCACCTTATAAAGAGATAGTAGATTATTTAAACTTAAAAGCAGGAACTAATTACAGATCTACTAGTAAAGATACACAAGCTCATATAAGAGCTAGATGGAATGAGGGATATACTTTAGATGACTTTAAAAGAGTTATTGATAATAAAGTTGAAGAGTGGATTAGTGTAGAGAAAATGGTACAGTATTTAAGACCACGCACTTTATTTAGTACTAACTTTGAAAGTTATCTAAATAAACCTAAGAAAAAATCAAATGATGGGATAGTTAGTGTTAAAGCTGATCCAGATAGTGATAAAAATAAAGTTGTAAAAGTATTTGAATAAATTTAAAGTTTTGTAGTTATGTTAGTTAGTAGGAGGTTGAAAATGACAGAGAACGAAAAGTATATAATGAGAGCCCTATTTAATTTAGGCAAGATACCTAAAAGATATAGAAAAAATCAAAAGTTAATAGCAGAGGGAGAAGATTTAGAGCCTTTTACCAGACTACAAAACTTTAAAGAAAATATCATTAGTGAAGTTAAAGAGGGAAATGGTTTATATATCTGGAGTAATAGAGTTGGAAATGGTAAAACCTCTTGGGCTATTAAGATAATGGCTAGTTATTTCAAAGAAATTATCTATAATACATCATTAGAGAATGAGGGATTATATATTTATCTCCCAACTTTTTTAGAGGATCTAAGAAGATACTACCATACGCAGGATGAGGAAACTGGAGAGCAATTAGAGGCAGTAATGAAATGTAAGCTCTTAATCATAGATGATATTGGAGCAGAAAAACCTACCGATTGGGTAACTGAGAGATTACTCAGTATTATAAATACAAGAGTTAATAATCAACTATCCACCATCTACACATCCAACTTATCTATAGAGCAATTAAAAAATACTCTGGGAGTTAGGGTAGCTAGTAGAATACTTGGAACAGTTGAGGAAATAGAATTATTTGGAATAGATAGGAGGCGTAAATGATAGAGCAGAGTATTATTTGTCAAGTTTTAGAAAGTAGCGACCTATCTATATTGTCTGAAAATGAATTAACTAGCGATATGTTTTTAACTCATAAAAGAGAGATAGAATTTATCATAAATCATTTTGAGGAGTATAAGCAATTACCAGATAAAGTAACATTTTTAGCCAACTTTAAAGATTTTCAAATGTTAGATGTAAGTGAGAGCTCAGATTATTTAGCTTATAAACTAAAAGAGGGCTATACCTATACTAAAATAGTGCCAGTATTTAAAGAGGCATCTGAAATTATCAGAAATGATAGTATTAAGGGGATAGATTATTTACTTGAGGCTATCAATGAGCTAAATAAAGAAATACCAGTTACTAAAAATAAGGGTGGAATAGACA
>PDWI01006379.1_pt1 | contig 16527 bp, 9 predicted proteins | sample 1430891 | NCBI WGS metagenome assembly PDWI01 (sample SAMN01162508, study PRJNA174530) | Oral metagenome, whole genome shotgun sequencing project. | biome: Marine environment; feature: Marine mammal; material: Swab sample of the gingival sulcus; isolation source: swab sample of gingival sulcus...
GTAAAAAAACGGGTAAAAATTTTAGATTACCAACTGAAGAAGAATGGGAATATGCTGCTAGAGGTGGAAAATACTCTAAAGGCTACAGATTTGCAGGTTTTAATGAGATTGATAAAGTTGCTTGGCATGCAGGAAATTCTAATAATAATTTTCACCCTGTAGGACAAAAAAATCCTAACGAACTTGGTTTATATGATATGAGTGGTAATGTTTGGGAATGGTGCAATGACTGGTATGACAGTGATTACTATAGCTCTAGTCCTAGGAGTAATCCTACAGGTGCTAGTATAAGCTCTGAGCGTGTGAATATCTCCACCCCGTCAAGCTAAAGCTTGGCACCCCTCAAGAGGGGAATTATAGTCGAGATTTAGAGAGTTGTTAATTATTTAAAATAATACTGGAATTTTTAAGGATATAAAATTCTCCTCCTTTGGAGGAGCGTTGCAAAGTTAATTTTTAATTAACTTTGGTGCAGGAGTGGCAAACGCAGTTTGACGAAGAAATGTTTTCCTCTATGAATGTAAAAATTACCATTTAGACTCATCATAAACTACAAGATAAGTTGAAATTTCTACTCCATTAATCATTTCAATTTGCTCTTTAACAGAGCCCGGGTATTTAATGTTATTCGGACAAAAAACAAGATAAACGCCTTTTTCAAGTCCCAAACTATTACAGTAATATGCTAATTGCTTTTTACCTTTTAAAAACTGCATTTCATAATAGAAAATTTTCGTTTCAATTAAATATTCTTCTGAATTAACATTGATTATTAAATCAGATTTACCAAGTCCGGTATCCGCCTCTCTATAGGACTTGCCGCTGACTACTTGCAGGAAAGCTTGAATATAAGTTTCAAAGCTATAAATTAAAGCAGACTCCGGAATAGAACTATAATTTCCATTTTCATCTTTGTTTAAAAAAACTTTTAAACTCCTTCTTTTGACATATTTTTTATAGCCATCAATAATATTTTCAAATACTAGCTTCCCATTTTTGTCAAAGAGTTCACTGAGAGCAAACGATCTGAGAATATCTTTTTGTTCTCCATTGGTATAAGGGTAAAAGGCTTTATACAACCGTTTTTTATAGAATGGAACCCAAAAAGAGGTAAACCCTTCTCCATCATCTTTGATAAGTCCGTTAGTATGAAGTAATTTAATACTTGGTCTATCAATATCAAATGGTATTTGTTGCTCCGTAAATAATAGTCTTTCCACAAACTTGCGTTCTTGTTTGGCTTTACTATGAATATTTTCAAAATTTTTATCAATGGCTATTCTTAAATACCAATCTTCAACTTTTAAATAATCATCATAATCAATTATTTTTTTATTTGGATTATTTTCAACCAGCTGATAAGCAAAACCATTAACAAGTCCGGGCTGATTTGCTGTAATTTCTATTATTTTATCTTTTACTTTTTTATCAAATAATTGTAAAGTCTCCTCTTCGTGTTGCCCTAAAAGTTGATAAACTTCTTCATTTGTAAAATAGGGAACATTGAGATTCTCAGTAATATTAAAAGGACTTGCATTATCGCTTACCACTCCCACAATATTGGAAACTCCAACCAAAATTACAGATTTTAAACAATGCTCTTCTCTAGAATGATAAGCATTACGGATTGAATGTAAGAAATCTCCAAAATATTCTTCGTTAATTCCCTCAACTTCGTCTATTATTAAAACACATTTATCTTTTTTATTCGTTTGTAATAATTCAAAAATACTAGAAAGATTAGTTTCTTTTGAGTAATCTAAATTCCATTTTTCTTTTATATGCCTTGTAAGACTATATAAAAAACTTTCTAAAGGAGCATTTTTAAAATTCTCAAAGTTTTAGTGCAAGTTGTCTAAAATAAGTTGATTTTCCTGTTTGCCTAGGAGCCCAAATTATAAAATAGCGTTCATCTTTTACAAGTTCAACTCCTCTATTTATGAGCTCTGTTCTTTCAATTGTATAGTGCTTTTCTTTTTTATTTGGTCCTGAGGTGTTGAAATATCGCATTTTAATTTTCCTTGAAGTAATTTTTATTGCTACTAGGATTTAATATAAGATATTTTATAGTAAAGAAAAAGAATAGAATTATCTGTTATATATCCGACAATCTTTTTTTAGGTACAATAGACGGCGTTTTTCGTAATTTTTTAGTTTTTATACCATTGTAATTTTAACAGTTTTGACATAATCAATAATAATACAAGAAATAGTTGCTACGCTCTAATTTTGCATGGGCTTACGCCGAACTCCGCTTTGCTCCGTTTCTTAATTCTGCATTGGAGCTGGAGCTTTAGCGTAAGCTCACGGACTACCCCGTCTGGCTTTCAGCCGGCCACCCCTTCTTGGAAGGGGACTTATATTCGTAAGTTGGAGAGGTAATGGTTATTTAAAATAATGATTGTTGTATCGACGACAAATGTAGGGGCAACGCCTTGTGCTTGCCTTTTATCGAACTCAGGTTAAACTAGAGTTCTCAACTTTTATACTTCAATTTTTTACTTTTAAAAAAATAAAAATTGCTTGACAGGAAGACTCTATCTTATTAAATTTATGAGTACCTTTAGTGGTGCATACCTTGGATGTTGGATCTTCAAGAATTTAGATAAACTTTTTTTTAGAGTATAATGGGAAATAGAGATTTTTTATGACTGAAATGAATGAGATTATTCAAAGAGGTAAGCGAGTGTTTGAAATAGAGATCGCTGAGCTTCAAAAAGTAATGAATAATTTAGATCATAATTTTTATGAGGCCATTGAGCTAATTCTTAAGGCGAAGGGGAAACTTATTATTACAGGAATGGGTAAAAGTGGAATTATCGCCAAAAAAATCGCTTCAACTCTATCTTCTGTTGGGACTTTGAGTGTTTTCTTGCATCCTGCAGAGGGTTTGCATGGCGATCTTGGGATGATTGCCGGTGATGATGTGGTGGTAATGCTGGGTAAGAGCGGAGAATCGGACGAAGTTCTGGGGATTATTCCCGTTATAAAAAAAATTGGAGCAAAAATTATTTCTATTACCGGAAATGTAAATTCTACAATGGCTAAATATTCTGATGTCGTGTTAGATGCTTCCGTAGAAATGGAGGCTTGTAATATGAATATTGCTCCGACCTCTTCTACAACAACGGCTTTAGTTATGGGCGATGCCCTGGCAACAGTTCTTTCTCATCTCAAAAATTTTAAAGAAGAAAATTATGCTCTTTATCATCCGGGGGGCCGGATTGGGAGAAGATTTTTATACGAAGTAAAAGACTTTATGATTCCTTTAAAAGAGCTTGCTCTAGGAAAAGAAGCTGATCCGTTTAAAGATATTTTAATTAAAATGACAGCAAATAATCTGGGAGCTTGTCTCATTTTAGGAAAAGATGAAGAGTTACTGGGAATTATTACTGATGGGGATGTTAAGAGGATTTTGACTAAATACGACGATTTTAAAAGTATCAGAGCAGCTGAGGTAATGAGTTCTAATCCTAAAATAATTGATTTGAATGTTAAGGCTTATGAGGCACAGCTTATTATGCAAAAGAATAGTAGTTTCAGCGTGCTTCCGGTAGTGGAGAACGGAAAAGTAAAAGGTCTTTTAAGATTGTTTGATATTTTAAATGCCAGATTGTAAGATTTATGAATAAGAATCCCAACAATATTAAAGATGATGAATTACTCTTATTTACTAAACTTTTTAGTGAATTTGATAAGACCTCTCTCAATCTCAGAAAGCAATACAATGCTCTTCAGCAGAAAGTTGAAGATCTCTTAGAAGAATTAGAGGAAAAAAACAATTATCTTGATAAGGTTTATCAAAAGCAGCAGCAAACCAATGATCTTTTATATACTATTCTTGCCAATCTTTCGAGCGGGGTTGTTGTTTTCAATCGCAAGCAGCAGGTCATTGTTTTTAATAAAAAAGCAGCAGCAATTACTAAAATAGATCCGGATGAAGCTTTGGGGCTTAATTACAATGATATTTTTGAATTCAAAGATGATGATGCTAATCTGCTTTTACAGCAATCGGGGGGGGAGTATAATCTCGAAGTTGAAAAGGAAATTATTGATAAATCGGGAGATACGATTCCTATTTATGTTAAAACTTCGGTAGTTTTTGATCAAAATGATGAAATTGATGGTTATGTTCATCTTTTTGATGATCTTACCAAGATCAAAGATATGGAAGAAGATGTTCGTAAAAATAGATCTTTGAGTGAAATAGGGCAAATGGCAAGTGGAATTGCTCATGAGATTAGAAATCCTCTTGGCGGAATTTCGGGATTTGCCACAATGCTAGCCAGAGATTTAAAAGATGAGCCTGAAAAATTAGAAATTGTTAAAAAGATTCAGCAGGGAGTTAAGAGTTTAAATCAGATAACTTCTGATGTTTTAGCCTTCAATCGTCCTGTTAAGGTTAGGCTGATGCAGCTTCCGATCAGGGAAATTATTAATAATACCGTAGAATTGATAGAAGCTGAGCTTTTAAACAATGAAAATGAAAAGGAATTTGAAATAATTAAAAATTATCCGGCTTCTAGTTTGAAGGTTGATATTGATATGCAATTGATTCAAGTGGTGCTTTTGAATCTCTTAAGAAATGCAGCTCAAGCTGTTAAGGATGGTAAAATTGAAATTAAGATTAAGCTTAGATTTAATCTTTTCAAAAATTACTACACTATAAATATTAAAGATAATGGCTGTGGAATTAGTGAAGAGGCAAAAATTAAATTGTTTACTCCTTTTTTTACAACCAAAGCAGAAGGAACGGGTCTTGGGCTTGCCATGGTTAAAAAAATTGTAGAAGCCATGAAGGGGAAAATAGAATTGAAGTCCGGTACTCAGGGAACTAATTTTGAGATTATTCTTCCCATTAAAAATTTTTAATAAAACTAATTTAGGTTAAATGAAAGCTAAAAAGACAAATACTAAGTCAAAATTAACGCCCATGATGAAGCAATATCTTGAGCATAAAGAAAAATGTAAGGGATACATTCTTTTTTACAGGCTCGGAGATTTTTATGAAATGTTTTTTGATGATGCTAAAATTGCCAGCAAAGTTTTAGGGCTTGTTTTAACAACTCGCGGGAAGCATTTAGATGAAAAAATTCCTCTGGCAGGTTTTCCTCATCATCATTTAGAGTCTTATCTTGCTAAAATGGTTAAGGCCGGCTACAAGGTTGCTGTTTGCGATCAAGTAGAAGATCCTAAAATGGCTAAAGGTGTTGTTAAAAGGGAAGTGGTAGAGCTTGTTTCTGGAGGAACTGCTCTTAGTGATAGCATTCTTGATAGTGAATCGGGGAATTATATAATCGCAATTAACTATAATGAAATTTCCAAGAAATTCGGTTTTTCTTTGGCAGAAGTAACAACGGGAGAGTTTTTAGGGAAAGATTTCCTTGATGAAAATGAACTTTTTGAAGCAATTTCTATTTTTAATCCTTCTGAAATTTTACTTTCAACGGAATTTAATCAGCAAAAACATAGCAGACTAAAAATTTATGAACAAAAGATCTCCTTGATTGATGGCTGGAAATTTGACTATGATTACGCTTTTGACTTATTAAAAGATTATTTAGAAATAAAATCAGCCAAAGAAATTGGTTTTGAAAATGATCTTGAAGCAATTAGATGTAGTGGCGTTTTGCTGGGCTATATTAAAGATAATTTACGAACAGAATTTAAGCATATTGAAAAATTGAAGAAGTATCAATCTCAAGAATTTGTGGGAATTGATGATACTACTCGCAAGAATCTAGAGCTTTTGAAACCTATTTCTTCCCATGGAGATTCTAAGGCTACTTTATTTCATGTTCTCAATAAAACTATGACTAAGATGGGCAGCAGGCTTTTAAAAAAATGGATTTTATTTCCTCTCAAAAGTAAAACTGAAATTAAAAATAGATTAGATTTTATTGATTTTTACTATAGCAAACCGGCAATTTTGAAAGATATTGATAATAATTTAAGTGATATTTTTGATATTGAAAGAATTATTTCTAAGATTTCTACAAGGAGGATTTTACCTTTAGAAATTTTAAAATTAAAGAACGCTCTCATTAAAATCAAAGAAATAAAATATCTCTTAAAAAATAATGCTCAAGATTATGCTAACAAGATTGTTGTTAAAAAAGCTGATAAAATTTTAGATTTAGATGATTTAATTTCCTATATAAATAGTGCTATTGGCGATTATAATGAATCTAAAAATTATAATTCTAAAGGGTTTATTAAAAGAGGATTTAATCAGGAGCTTGATGAACTCTATGATGCAACCGGTAATAGCAAGGATTTTATTTTAGAATTGCAAAATAAGGTGAGAGAAGAAATTGGTCTGCCAAATTTAAAAGTTGGTTATAATAAAGTTTTTGGTTATTATTTTGAAGTAAGTAAGAAGTATGAAAATAAAATTCCCGATAATTATATTAAAAAGCAAACTTTGGTTAATTCGCTAAGGTTTATCAATGAAGAGCTTAAGGTCTATGAAGATAAAATTTTAAATGCGGATGAAAAAATTGCAATTATCGAAGCGGATTTATTGCTTGAAATTAGAGAAAAACTAATTGAGTATCTTGATGAAATAAAAAATAATTCTCAGCTTATTTCCTATATTGATGTGATAAGTTCGCTCTATAAGGTTGCAAGTACAAATAATTATGTTCGTCCTGAATTTAATCAGAAGAAAACGATTCAAATTAAATCTGCACGCCATCCTGTAGTTGAGCAATTGCTTCCTTACGGAGAAGAGTTTATTCCAAATGATATTTTGATCAATAATAAGCAAAAAATACTCATCATTACCGGTCCTAATATGAGTGGAAAGAGTACTTTTTTAAGGCAGGTTGCTTTAATAACTCTGCTTGCTCAAATGGGCTCTTTTGTTCCTGCTGCTCATGCCAATATTGGATTTGTGGATAAGATTTTTACTAGAGTTGGAGCATCTGATAATCTTGCCGGAGGTGAATCAACTTTTTTAGTAGAAATGAATGAAAGTGCCAATATTTTAAATAATGCAACCAATGATAGTTTGATTATTTTTGATGAAGTTGGTAGGGGTACGAGTACTTTTGACGGTTTGAGTCTGGCTTGGTCAATGGTTGAATATATTCATAATAATCCTAATTTGAATTCAAGAACTGTCTTTGCGACCCATTACCACGAGTTAACAGAAGTTGAAAAAATTTGCGAGAGAGTTAAGAATTATTCTGTAAGCGTTAGGGAATACAAGGATGAAGTTATTTTTATGCGAAAGATTGTGGAAGGCGGAGCTGATAATAGCTATGGAATTTATGTTGCCAAACTTGCAGGAATCCCCCAAAAAGTTATTGAAAGGGCAAAGGAAATTTTAGCTAATTTAGAACAGAATGAACTTACTTTTGATGAAAAACCTAAAATTGCGATTCCGCGAGGAGAAAAAAAACAAGATTTGGCTCAGATGAATCTTTTTAATCAAGAAAATGATAATTTGCGAGAAGAGCTTCGAAAGATCAATATTAGTGATATAACACCTTTGGAAGCGATTAATATATTAAATGATTTAAAAAAATATATATAGAGGAAAGGGGAATAGTTAGATGGCTGGAAAGAAAAAAACAAAATATATCTTTATTACAGGTGGAGTTGTATCTTCATTAGGCAAAGGAATTGCCGCTTCAAGTATTGGTTTTCTACTGAAGAGTAGAGGTTTAAAGGTGTCTATTTTAAAATTAGATCCTTATTTAAATTTAGATCCCGGAACCATGTCTCCTTATCAGCATGGGGAAGTTTTTGTAACAGATGACGGTGCTGAAACTGATTTAGATCTGGGGCATTACGAAAGATTTATTGATGTAAATATGACGAAGCTAAATAATGCTACCGCCGGTCAGATTTATGAAAAAGTTCTTTCTAAGGAAAGAAAAGGAGATTATCTTGGCGGTACAGTACAGGTTATTCCTCATGTTACTAATCAGATCAAAGAAAGAATTCATGATGTGGTTAGAAATAATGAAAAATTAGATGTTCTTTTGATTGAAATTGGAGGAACAATAGGTGATATTGAGTCTCTTCCATTTGTGGAATCTATTAGACAGTTTAAAGCTGATGTTGGCTTTGAAAATGTGCTCTATATTCATCTAACTTATGTACCTTATCTAAAAAAAGCCGGAGAAATAAAAACTAAGCCGACCCAAAATTCCGTAAAAGATCTTTTAAAGCTTGGTATCCAACCTGATATTTTACTTACTAGAACAGAAAAAACTATTCCAAAAGAAGCAAGAGAAAAGATCGCCCTCTACTGTAATGTAGAAAAGAGATGTGTGATAGAGTCGAAAGATCAGCCCACAATTTATGATGTTCCTCTAGAGTATAAATCTTATAAAATAGATGAAATAATTTGTGAAAAACTGGGTCTTAAGCTGAAAGAACCAAAGCTTGATAATTGGCTTAAACATATAAAGAATATTAAATCTGCCAAGAAGAGTGTTAGTATTGCGGTTGTTGGGAAATATGTTGGTTTAAAAGATTCTTATAAGAGTATTATTGAAGCCTTTGTGCATGCCGGAGGTGCTAATAATGTGAAAGTTGAAATTAAATGGGTCGATAGTGAAGATTTAGAAAAGAATGGACCTTTGGCTCTTGGTGATGTTAGCGGAATTTTGGTTCCGGGTGGATTTGGAGACAGAGGAATTGAAGGTAAACTCTTAGCTGTTAAATACGCTAGAGAAAATAAAGTTCCTTTCTTTGGAATTTGTCTTGGAATGCAAGTTGCCGTAATTGAATATGCTAGAAATGTTGGAGGAATGAAAAATGCCAATAGTTCTGAATTTGCGAAGAAGTTGAAGTATCCGGTTATTGATTTGATGGCAAGTCAGAAAAAGGTTAAGAATAAAGGTGGTACTATGAGACTTGGATCTTTTGAATGTGAACTTTTGGAAGGTTCAAAAATTCAGAAGGCTTATAGAAAGCTTACTATTGAAGAAAGACATCGCCATCGCTTTGAGGTTAATAATGAATTTATCGGTTCTTTAGAAGACTGCGGGCTAATTGCCAGTGGTAAAAATAGTCAGCTTAATTTGGTGGAAGCTATTGAAATTAAAGATCATCCTTGGTTTGTAGGAGTTCAGTTTCATCCGGAGTATAAATCAAGGGTAACAAAACCACAGCCTCTATTTAAAGAATTTGTAAAAGAAGCTATTAAATTTTCAAAGTAGGATGATGGATAAAGGAAGCAGTACAATAGAGTGGCTTTATAATCTTCAGTTTTTTGGGATTAAACTTGGTCTTTGTAATATTCTTAATCTCTTAGAGTATTATAAGATCGATTATAATTCTTTAAAATATATCCATCTTGCCGGAACAAATGGCAAGGGCTCCACTGCTAATATTTTAAATGATATTTATAGAAGAGCAGGATATAAAGTTGGCTTATATACTTCCCCTCATATTTTAGAATTTAACGAGAGAATTAAGGTTGATGGTTTTAAAATAAGGGATGAAGAGCTTACTAATTTAGCCAATTTTTTCAAAGAAGGTATTGAAAAGTTTAAATGTACTTTTTTTGAAGCGACAACGGCAATTGCGATTAAGCATTTTCTAGATCAGCAATGTGAATTGGTTGTTTTGGAAACAGGACTTGGAGGTCGTTATGATGCCACTAATATTGTAACTCCTCTAATATCTGTGGTTACCGGAGTTCATTTTGATCATGAAAGCATTTTGGGGAATAGTCTTTACAAAATTGCTTTTGAAAAGGCAGGGATTGCTAAAAAGGGCAAGAAATTAGTGGCTAATATTAAAAATAAAGCTGTTTTTAGATATTTTAAAAAAATTGCTACTAGTAAAGGAGCTTTTGTTACTAAACCCAAAAGAAGGCTCAGAATACTAAAAAAACAAAAAAATGGAACTTATCAAGTTCTAGTGGAGTATCAGAGAAGACGCTACAAGATATTTTCCTGTCTCAGGGCTAGGTATCTGGCTGAAAACTTCAATTTAGCTTTGAGCGTTATTACAAAGAATAATAAATATTTTCCTGTAAATTCTGAAAGTATTATAGCAAGTTTAGAAAATATTAGTATTTTTGGAAGGATGCAAGAGATTTCAAAAAATCCAAGAGTTATGATTGATGCTGCTCATAATCTGCAAGGGATTAGCACTTTAGCAACGGAAATTAGAGACTTAAATTATAAAAAACTTCATTTGATTAGTGGAGTTTTAAAAGATAAAAATTTTATTAAAATATTAAATGAAATTACTAAATTTCAAGGAGAATTCTATCTTTCAACACCTTCTTATAGGGGGCTTGAAATAGAAAAGTTAAGAAAAATAATCTCAAGGAAAGAATTAAAAGTTTTTCCAACAATTCAAGAAGCTTTTAAAAATGCTCTGCTAAACTATCAAGAAAACGATTTAATTATTGTTTTTGGTTCGCATTTCATTCTAGCTGATTTACTAAAAGATAATAGTGATTTAAGTACTTTATCTTAGTAAATAGAGCATCCTTAAAAATATTAAATATTACTATTGGGTCTTTTCCCTGTTAAAATGCAAGGTTAAAGAGAAAATCATTAAAAAGCTGTGTATTTGCTTTTACAGAATAGCCATAAGCTTTGGATGATATTCGCTGAACTAGGTTGCAATTCGTTGGTGATTCACAAGGGATGCTCCATATTACTATCTTACATTATGTCATAAAGTGGTGGGATAGTTAATTCTAGATGAGTTTACGCTACTACTTCGTATTGACTTTTGCGTCTTCTGAATTTTTCGGAACGCTCTAATTAGAAAATAAAAACAAAATAATAAAATATCACAAACTATTAAGAAGGAAATAAAATGTGTGCTAATGAGGAAAAGATGGATCTAAAAATGCTTAAGGAGCTAACAGTTAAGGAATTAACAAATATTGCTATTGAGAATGGAATAGAAGATTATTCCGGACTTTTAAAGCAAGATTTGATTTTTAAGATTTTAGAAAATCAATCTCAAGAAGAAGAGATTTTAGAAGGTGACGGACTCTTAGAAGTTTTGGCCGATGGCTTTGGCTTTCTCAGATCTCCAAATACTAATTATCAGTCAGGTAAAAATGATATTTATGTTTCTCCTGCTCAGATCAAAAAATTTGGTTTAAGAACAGGGCATTATGTTGCAGGTCAAATTAGATATCCTAAAGAGGGTGAAAAATTTTTTGCTCTGTTAAAAATTGATAGCGTTAATGGTGAATCTCCTGAGGAAATAAAAAAAAGAATGAGATTTGAAAATCTAACTCCACTGCATCCGAATGATAGATTCAAATTGGAAAATAAGAAAGATACTAGAACAAAAAATGAAACTCTAAGAATTTTAGACTTATTTGCTCCTATTGGAAAAGGTCAGAGAGCTTTAATTGTATCTCCTCCTAAATCCGGTAAAACTACAATTATGAAAAATATTGCTAATGCTATTGCAGTAAATCATCCTGAAACTAAGATAATTATGCTCTTAGTTGATGAAAGACCTGAAGAGGTAACAGAGATGCAAAGATCGGTTAAAGGAGAGGTAATTAGTGCTACTTTTGATGAAAAACCGGAAAAGCATATCAGTGTTTCTAAAATGGCAATTGAGAAGGCTAAGAGAGAAGTAGAATGCGGGCAAGATGTTGTGATTTTGCTTGATAGTATTACTAGGCTTGCCAGAGCTTATAATGCGGTAGCTCCTCATAGTGGTAGAATTTTATCAGGTGGAGTTGATGCTAATGCTCTTTATGAACCTAAAAGATTTTACGGTGCGGCTAGAAATATTGAAGAAGGTGGATCTCTAACTATTATCGCGACAGCTTTAATTGATACCGGTAGTAGAATGGACGAGGTTATTTTTGAAGAATTTAAAGGTACCGGTAATTTGGAACTTGTGCTTGATAGAAGACTTGCCGATATGAGATTATATCCTGCGATTGATATTATTAAATCAGGAACCAGAAAAGAAGAATTACTTTTAGAAAAGGGAACTTTGAACAAGATCTGGGTTTTAAGAAAATTGCTTGCTAATATGAACAATGTTGAAGCTATTAAATTTATGAAAGAAAAAGTTGCTCAAACTATGACTAATGTGGATCTTTTTAAGTTGATGAATTCTTAAGCTAGCGTAAAAGTATTAAATGCATTCAAATATTTGAGATCTTTTAGAACCAATTGCAAAATGAATAATTCTGAATTAATAATTGCTTCTCTGTTAAGCATTTTTTCAGAAAGATTTGGCTATATTTAATTTTAAATTTTAGAATTTATGAGGTAAGATGTGAATTTTTTTAAAAAAAATTGGGCTATTTTGGTCTATTTATTAGTAACGATAGTCCTTTTCAACGATTTTTTATTTTCAAATAAAATACTTTTTGGGTCAGATACTCTAGCTTCAGGTGTCTTTTTTAGGAAGTTATATGCTGATTTTGTAAGATCTTGGCATGAGATGCCACTTTGGAATAGGTTTATTTCCGGAGGGCTTCCTTTTGTTGATGCTATGCATGGAGATACTTTTTATCCTACTTCAATTTTGAAATTTTTTATGCCTCTTCATAGAGCCCTTGGTTATAAGCTGGTGATCCATTTTTTTCTGGCAGGATCTTTTATGTATTATTTCCTAAAATCTTACAAGTTAAACCAGTTAAGCTCTTTTTTAGGTGGTTTATTTTACATGCTCAGTCCAATGATTGTAACTTTAGTTTATCCCGGACATGATGCCAAAATTTATGTGGCAGCTCTTTTACCTTTAGCTTTTCTTTTCCTAAGAAAGATGTTAATGGAAGCTAATTTTAGGAATTATATTTATTTTGGGGCAACCGTTGGGTTTATGATTTTATCCAGTCATATCCAAACAACTTATTTTTCACTTTGGATTATTTTCTTCTATTTGATTTTTGCTTTGGTTAAGCATTTTATTATTCATAAAGATAAAAAATATCTGCTTAGAAAATTTTCTTTTTTTTGGTTTGCAATTTTATTTGGATTGTTAATTGGAGCTGTGCAGCTGGTGCCGCCTTATATTTATTCTAAGCAATTTTCAATTAGAGGGACTGAAGCTAAAAAGAGCTTTGAACACGCTATTTCTTGGGGACTTCATCCGGAAGAAGCTATGAATCTTTTCAATCCTGAGTTTAGTGGTAGTAATCGTTCTTCCCATATAACAACAAGAGCCGAATATGAAAAGGAGGATCCTGTTGCCATTAGTTCTTATTGGGGAAGAAATCCTTTTAAACTAAATAATGAATACGCCGGTTATATTGCTCTTCTATGTTTTCTTTTAGGATTTATTTATATCAGAGATAAAGAGCTTCGCAAAGAACATTATTTCTACTTTGGGATTTTAATTTTTGCTTTGCTATATTCTCTGGTTGATCATACACCTTTCTTCTACTTAGCCTATAAATTAATCCCGGGGGTTAATCTCTTTAGGGGGCAGTCTATGATTATGTTTGTTTTCAGTTTTGCTCTTGCTACAGGGTCTGCATTTTTATTTAGCTCTTTAGCTGAAGCTGATAGTAAAACTCATCAGAAAGCTCTAATTATGCTTGGTTCAGTTACTCTCATTAATTTATTTGGAGCATTTGCAACTGCTAGTTTTGTAGATATTTTTAGATCGATTTTTAATTCAACAAAGGCTCCTCAGGAAGCTTATTTAGCATTTATCAAACAGGGATTTATTGTTAATTTAGTTTTGACAATTATCTTAGCCGGAATCATTTTGAATTATGAAAAAATTAAGCAAAAAAATATTATTCTGATAGCTTCTATGCTAACTTTGTTAATCTTTTTGGATACTTATAGAGTCAATAAAGATTATTTAAAAACTAATGAAATTGATAAGCTTGGAGTTAAATTTCAGGAAGATGCTATTATCAAAGAAATCAAGACACAGTATCAAGAAGAAGGTGTTTTTAGGGTTCTAGATTTTAATATGTATGGCAATAATGTCCTACCTATTCATGGCATTGAGACTGTTAGAGGTTTTCATGATAATGAACTCAAATGGTATAGAAAGTATCGAGGTGTAAATGCTGCCGGCGTTAATACTGATCAAAATCTTTTAAAAGGACTTGAAAAAGGGAATGAAAATAATCTTCTAAATATTGCCGGAGCTAAATATCTTTTATTTAAAGGTCGAGATGGAAATCCGCAAATTATGGTAAATGATAAATTTATGCCAAGAGCTTATTTAGTTTCCGATTATGAGAAAATTACCGATTCTGATAAAATTGTTCCAAGAATGCTTGAAAGTAATTTTGATTATCAAAATAAGATTATTTTAGAAGAAGATCCGAAAGGGAATTTTAATTTAAATAAAAATTTAAAATCAGATGATCTCGGAACTGTTAAATTATACAAGTATGAAGGTAATGAACTTAAGATTGAGGCTAGTTTAAAAGAAGATGCTCTTTTATTTATGAGTGATGCTTTTTTCCCATATTGGCGAGTTTTTGATCAAAATAATAAGGAACATGAAATCTATAAAGCTGATCTTACTTTTAGAGCAATCCCTTTGCAAAAAGGAGATTATCAGCTTAGATTTAAATTTGATTCCTTGCCTTATGATATTAGTAAATATTTGACTATTTTAGGTCTATTAGCATTATTAATTACTGTTAGCCTTGGTTTTAGAAAAAAAAGAGAGGCTTCTCTCTAGGTGTGAGTGCTGAGTGGATCGCTAAGCTCAAATTGAAAATTGGAAATCGGCGGAAGCTAATTGGAACAACTGTTCATATTTCAACCACTGCAGGGGTAGTCGTCTATAGGTCTGTGAAACATGGGTTACTATAAAATATAGGAATTAGAAATTTACAAAAGAGAAAATCATGAAAAAAATATTAAAAATTGGACGCTCTGATTTTGGTTTATTCCTAAAAAATGGATATTATTTAGTGGATAAAACTAAGTTTATTTACGATTTTCACTATAACTCAAATGATATTGTTTTATTTCCTCGTCCTAAGCGTTTTGGAAAAACACTAAACCTCTCAATGATTGAATATTTTTATGATATTCAAAAAAAAGATAGCAAGGAATTGTTTGGTCAGTTTGAAATTGCAAAACAAAAAGAATTTTGCAAGCAGCATCAAAATCAATATCCTGTTATAAATATTTCTTTGAAAAGTATAAAAGCTGAAAATTGGGAAAAATGCTATAATAAGTTTAAAGATCAAATCTCTAAATTGTATAGAGAAAATGAATTTTTAATGAATTCGGAAAAGCTTTCAAAAATAGATAAACAAAATATTGAAAATATAATTTTAAAAGTATCTAACGAGGCTGAATATCAAGGAAGTCTTGAAAATTTAAGTTATTACTTAGAAAAACATTTTGAAAAAAAAGTTGTAATTCTTGTCGATGAATACGATACTCCAATAATCAACGCATTTAATAATACGAACAGTCCAATAAAATCTCCCAATAAAGAAAATAAAACATATTATGAAAAAGTAGTCAGTTTTATGCAAGGTTTTCTCGGAGATGCTTATAAGGAAAATAGCTCATTGTTTAAGGGTATGTTAACCGGTGTCATGCGGGTTGGTCGTGAAAGCATTTTTTCGGAATGGAATAATTTTGATATATTTGGAATAACTTCAAACTATTTTTCCGATAGTTTTGGATTTACGCAAAAAGAAACAGAACAAATTCTAAGAGATTTTGATTTAGAGCATAAAATTAAAGAGGTAAAACAATGGTATAATGGCTATAAATTTGGAGATAAAGAAAATATCTACAATCCTTGGTCAATTGTAAACTATACCAGTAAAAACAAAGATAAATTTAAGCCCTATTGGATAAATTCCGGAGATTATTCATTAATAAAAAGCAGGATAATTGAAATTGGAATAAGTAACGATATTCAAGATCTTATAGAAGGGAAAGAGATAGAAGCAACTTTGTATGATAATTTTGTATTTCAAGATTTTGAAACAGGTAGTGAATTATTTTGGACATTGTTAACAGATAATGGTTATCTTACTCAATCCGGAAGGGCTGATTTTGGAAGAGATAAGCTTAAAATTCCCAACAAAGAAGTCAAAATCATATTTACCAATATTATCAAAACTTGGATTGATACAGAAATAAAACTAAGTAGTAATTTACTTATCAAGGCTGCTAAAGATCTGATAACCAATAATAAAAAAGAGTTTGAGCAAAATTTCAGAAAAATAATCGGAGATACTTTAAGCTATTATGATACATCCGAAAAAAAAGCTAATCAAGAAAAATTGGTAACAAATGAACAAATGTATCATGTTTATACGCTTGGTTTACTTTCAATCCTTACAGATGATTATATTATAAAATCAAACAGGGAAAGTGGAGATGGGCGTTATGATATTATGCTTATTCCTTATGATAAAAATAAAAATGGTGTAATTATCGAAATTAAAAGCATTAAAAAGAGAGGTAAATTAGAGGAAGAAAATGTTTTTATTTCACGGGTTAATAAGGAAATAAAAGAAGCTTTGTCTCAAATAGAAAGAAATAGGTATTACTTAGAACTGTTGGAAAATAAAATAAATCCTGAAAATATTATAGAACTGGCAATTGTTTTTGCTGGTAA
>PDWI01005402.1_pt1 | contig 16526 bp, 19 predicted proteins | sample 1430891 | NCBI WGS metagenome assembly PDWI01 (sample SAMN01162508, study PRJNA174530) | Oral metagenome, whole genome shotgun sequencing project. | biome: Marine environment; feature: Marine mammal; material: Swab sample of the gingival sulcus; isolation source: swab sample of gingival sulcus...
TTACTAACATTATCAGTAGATGATAAAAATGTCAAAAAATGTGCATTTGCAATATTCAATAATACAAAAACTAAAATTAAAAATATTTTTTTCAAAATACACCTCCATAAATTTTTTTAAGATTATACATATTTTAGTTTTACACGAAGATAAAGGCGGATTCATATATAATAATAAATATCATAATTATAATATTAAGGTAATTAAAATAATTTTAAAAGAGTGGGAAAAGATGACGATACATTTAGTAAATTGTAAAAGGAACCAAGTAAAAAAAGATATAGAAATTATAATTTTAAAGGATTTAAAGACTTTAAAAAGGAGTCTAAAAGAAGAATTAAAAAAATTAGGATTCAAGGCAAAAGAAGGACAGACTTGTTTTTTTGGTAAAAGATTATACGTGGGAACTTCTTTTTTAAAGGGAGAAGATTTAAAAATAGCATTGAGTACTGCAATTAAGGTTTTAAAAAATACTCAATATAAAAGAATTTTAGTACCTTTAGTTAGAACTAATTTTGAATTTTCTTTAGGTTCGATTGTTGAGGGATTGATTCTTGGTTCATATAAATTCACTAAATATAAATCGCAAAAAGAAGAAACAGAAATAGAATTATTTATAGATGTTAATAATTCAAAAAAGTCCATTGAGTTTTTAAATTCCCAATTACAAAAAAATTTACAAATTTCTAGTAGTGTTAATCTAGTTAGAGATATTGTTAATACTCCTCCTGAAGATTTCTATCCTAAAAAAATGGCTCAAAAAGCTAAAGAGATTGCTTCTAAGAATAATTTATCTTGTAAAGTTTTTGAAGAAAAGTATTTATTGAAAAATGGAATGAATGCAATGCTTGCAGTTGGTCGTGCTTCAAGACATAAAAGTCAATTAATCCATCTAACTTATAAACCTAAAAATCCAAGAGGTAAAATTGTTATTGTAGGAAAAGGTTTGACTTATGATTGCGGAGGATTAAGTTTAAAAAGTGGTACAGGAATGATTTCTATGAAATGTGATAAAAGTGGAGGAAGTGCAGTTTTAGGAATAATGAATGCTATTTCTAAATTAGATTATTCTTATGAAGTTCATGGAATAATTGGTGCTGTTGAAAATATGATAGGAGGAAATGCTTATAAGCCCGATGATATATTAAAAGCTAAAAATGGTAAAACAATTGAAGTGAAAAATACTGACGCTGAGGGAAGACTTGTTTTAGCTGATTGTTTATGTTATGCACAAGATGAAATTAAAAATATTGATTATATCTTTGATATAGCTACCTTAACAGGAGCTTGTATTATTGGACTTGGAGAATATACAACAGGGGTAATGGGACATAGTGAGAAACTAAAAAAGAAAATGTTAAAAGCTTCAAAGAAAAGTGGAGAATTAATAGGAATACTTCCTTATAACAGATATTTACCCCCTATGATAAAAAGTGAAATTGCAGATATTGTTAATTCTACATCTTCAAAAGCTGGTTCAGCAATTACTGCTTCTTTATTTTTAGACAATTTTATAAAAAAAGAAAATAAGAAAAAATGGTTACACCTAGATATCGCAGGAGCTGCCTATAGGGAAAAAATTTGGGGATATAATGCTTATGGAGGAACAGGAGCTGGAGTTAGACTTATTTTAAAGTTTATCAATGGATTAAAATAACTAGAAAAACAGACCATTTAATTTCTAACTTAATAGTTCAGTTCATATTTTTTATATAAATTAATTACACTTCTTTCAAATTCTTCTTTAAACATCGAGTATTTTTTTATTTCATCTGGAACATCTTTTTCTAAAATTTCAAAAATATTAAGACCTTCTTTTATACCATTTTTTAATGTATTATCTAAAAATCTAAGATAATAAATATTTTCGTCTATAACTTCTTTTCCAAAACTTACTTTTCCATGGCCTGGAACTAATATTTTAAAGTCAAGTTTTTTCAACTTTTCTAAACTTTTTATCCATTTTTCGATATTTGCATGAGGGGTAGCTAATGCTCTTTTATTAAATACTAAATCAGAGGTATAAAGAGTTTTTGTATTTTTATCCAATATAGCCACATCACTTTTTGTATGCCCTTGTAGATAGAAGATGCTTAGTTCATAATCATCAAGTATAAGTTTATTAGTATTTAGTTCTTTATTTGCAGCTTTAGCCCTTGTGGAATATATGGTTTTACCAATTAGATTTACCATGTTGGAAACATAAAGTTCTCCATAGTCTTTTATTTCTTCATTTGTTTTAGAAGTGGCATAGATTAACTCTTTTTCAAAGGCTTTATTTCCTAAGAAATGGTCAGGATGATGATGGGTATTTATAACATATTTAATAGGATTTTTTGTAATTTTTGTAATTTCAGCTTTTACTTGATTTGCATATTCTACACTCGTTCCTGTATCTATTAAAATTACGCTATTTTTTGTAATAATAAAAGCAGTATTTGATATGTCTCCACCATTTTCTTTTGAAAAGTATTCTTCTTTCCCATAAAAATAGTAGCTGTTTTTATTTATTTTTATAGGTTTTAATTTAAAATCAAAAGAATATAAGTTTATAAAAAACAAAAAAACTATAAATAAAGTTTTCATTATAATTTAAGCTCAAATTCATTTGCATCAGTATCAAAAAAGATTATATTTAATTTTTTTAAATCTTTTTTTGTTTCTAATGTTATTCTTGGGTTTTCACTTATTGCTGAACTCGTAGAAATCTTTTCAAGTAGTTTATTATTTTTATCTCTTATTTCAATTTTTTTTATATAAAAAGCTACATTTCCAAATATTAATCCAGTTTCCATAGGATGAAAAATTGAGAATTTTACTCTTTTCTTTTCTTTTTTATCATAAATTTTACCCTTTACTTTTCCTAAACTTTCAGCATATTCACTATCCCTTGACGCTTGACTTGAAATATCACAGCCTCCTCCATTACTGTTTATATTAATACTTCCTATGTGCCATAGACCTTTTGAGTCTTTAATTAAAGCTCTTAATGGAGTCTCTTGTGCTACTTTGATATTAGTAGAAAAGATTGGCAAAAAATTATTTATTTTCATTTTTATTATTTTGGGAATTGGATTTAAATCAGCAAAAATAACCATTTCTTCTGCATCTTTAATTTTTGTTCCATTAACATAAATGGGTACTTGTATTGGATTATCAGCAAAATTTGGGACTTTCATTTCTATATTTTCATCATCAAAAATATATTTTTCATCACCAATAACTTCTTTTAAAATATCATCAAAAGTAGGTGAATCTATAGGATTTCTAGCTTCTAAATTTAAAGCTAAAAATAAAAATGAAATTAAAAAAATTATATTTTTCATAAAATATCCTTATTGCATTTTTGAAATTGGAGCCATGTATTCAACTCCATATTTTTCAAAGATTTTTTTAATTGTTCCATTTCGATAATTATCGTCAATAATTCCATCGATGTGGTAACTTAGAGGTTTATAACTAAACTCAACAGCAGTAGCAATATCCCAATGTGATTTAACTTGAGGGATTTTATCACTAATATAGTATTTATCTTTATTGTTTTTAAAATCCAATAGATATTCAAGTTGAGATTTTAAGCCTGCTATTGAATCAACTTTTTTATTCTTAAAATCTTCTACAGCTTTGGAAAAGTTAAAGTAGTGTTTTACATTTTTATTGATTAAGCCTTTTGCGAAACCTGTCAAAAATAAATCGGGAAGAGTATCTAATTCGACTGCAACGGTATGATAAGCAAATATAGCCATTGTATTAATCTTAGGGATTATATCCTTATGTGTTGCAACAACCCACTTTTCACTATGATAGGGTCCTTTTATAGAGACCCTTTCTGTTTCAAGTTCTCCTGTTTGTTTATCAGTAAGCCTTAAATAGTCATAATCATAAGGAACTCTAAACATCATATCAGCTTTATTTTTGTGTACTAAATTCCCTTTCCAAATTGTATTTCTTAAATCATCAGATAAGTTTTCATCAGAACCCGTAAGATACCATTGAATATCAACTTTTAAAGATTTAGCAATCAACTTTCCTAAGTCTATATCTATTCCTTTCATTTCTCCATTCTCTTCGTATGAGTACGGAGGAAAATCTTTATATACGGCTATTATTATATGTCCACTATCTTCTATTTCCTCAATACTTCTTGCAAATAAGAAAGTAATAAGAAATAAAATAATTGTTGATAATCTAAGAAGTTTCATAAGTTTACTCTATTCCATCTTTTGCTCTTCTATCCATAAGATATGTTCTAATAGCCCAAATTGCTTCTTGTCCAAGGACTTTAGAGAATGATGGCATGTAAACATTACCATTTCTTGTAACACCACTCATAACTATTCCTATGAAATACTCATCTTCATCTTCAGGTAATTCTCGTAAATCAGGTGCTATTCCTCCTGAAATAGCATCAAGTCCATGACAGCGCGCACAATTTTCACTATATCCAAATCTACCAATTTCTACCGCTTTTGGATTTTTAGTACTATATGGATTTTTTGAAAACCATTCATCTCCTAGTTTTTTTAAACCTGTTGTATCAACTTCTTGTGGAGTAACGCTTCCATGCCCATACGCAGTTATTGCTGAAAATAAAATTGCTAATCCAAATTTTTGAATTTTATTCATATGTATCCTTTAATTTTTTTGCTTGATGAAATTATAGAATATTTATATAGCATGAATTTAGCAAAAAAGAATTTTTATCATTGCTAAATTCATGCTATAAAGATTTTATAGAATACTTTAAATGTTTAAAACTAGGGAGAAATTATGATAAAAGCAACACTTATAATTATGTTTTTATTTGCAAATTTACAAGCAATACAAAAACTAAAAGTTGGGGTTTTAGCCTATGGAACTGTGAATTGGGAGTTAGATGTTATAAAAAAAAATAAATTAGACATAAAAAATGGTTTTGAATTAGAAGTTATTAAACTTGCTTCAAAAAATGCTACTTCAATAGCACTTCAAGCTAATAGTGTGGATATTATTGTTACAGATTGGTTATGGGTTAATACTCAAAGGGCCAATGGTAAAGACTTTACTTTTTATCCTTATTCAAAAGCTACAGGAACACTGTATATCTCAAAAAATAATAGGGCAAAAAATTTTTTAGATTTAAAAGGGCAAAAAATTGGAGTTGCGGGTGGTGCACACGATAAAACTTGGTTACTGTTAAGAGCATATAGTAAAAAAAGATATCATAAAGATTTAACAGAGTTAATAACTCCAACTTTTGCAGCCCCTCCAATTCTTATGAAAAAAGTATTTGACGGCTCTTTAGATGGAGCAATTAATTTTTGGCATTTTAATGCAAAAGTAAAAGCAAAAGGTGCTAGAGAACTTATAAGTATAAAGGAAGTATTTGAATATTTAGGAGTAAAAGAAGATATTTCTATGATTGGTTGGACTTTTAGAAGAGATGTTGCTTTAAAGAATAAAAATCTTTATGACTCTTTTATAAGGGCAAGTCATGCTGCAAAAGATATATTATTAAGTGATGAAAGTGAGTGGAATAGGATAAGACCATTTATGAAGGCAAAAAATAATAATACTTTCAAAGCTTTAAAAGAGGGGTATAAAAAAGGTGTAATTAAAAACTTTACGAAGAAGAATGTTGAAGATTCAGCAAAAATTTTTAAGATACTTTTAGCCGAAGGTGGAAAAAAATTAGTTGGTTCAAGTAAAAATTTACAAATAGATACTTTTTGGGAAATAGCAAAATAATATAATGTTCAATCAAAATAAATTAGTCTCATTATTTTTATTTATTATACTTTGGCAGACTTTATCGATACTTATTGATTCTTCAGTTTTTCCCAGTGTAATAGATATATTAACTAATTTAGCAAAAGACATTGTTGATGGAGAGCTATTTAAACACTTAAGTATCACTTTACAAAGAGTATTTATAGCATTTTTTATAACTATGATTATTGGGATTTCTATAGGTGTATTAATGGGAATTTATAAAAAAATTGATGATTTTTTTGATTTTATTTTAATACTTGCTTTGAATATTCCAGCTTTAGTTACTATCGTAGTTTGCTATATTTGGTTTGGCTTAACAGATATAGCTGCTTTACTAGCTGTAATTATTAATAAAATACCAATAGTGGTTGTAAATATTAGAGAAGGAACAAGGGCTGTAAATAAGGACTATTTTGATTTAGCAAGAGTTTATGAAGTGTCTAAAAAAGAGACATTTTTTAAGGTTTTTCTTCCTCAACTCTATCCTTATATAATGGCATCTACAAGACTAACTTTATCTTTAGTATGGAAAATAGTTTTAGTTGTGGAATTACTTGGAAGAAGTGATGGGATTGGCTTTAAGATTTCAATGTTTTTTCAATTTTTTGATATAACTTCTATTTTTGCTTATTCTTTAGCTTTTGTTCTTGTTATTTTGTTAATTGAACATTATGTTTTAAAACCTATTGATAATAAAATTAAAGCTTGGAAATAGCATGTTAAATATAAATATACTCTCAAAGAGTTTTTCTGAAAAAAAGATTTTAAGTGATATAAAAATTGATATAAAAAAGAATGAATTTATTTCGATAATCGGACCTTCAGGCTGTGGGAAAACAACTTTTTTAAATATTTTATCAGGCTTAGATAAAGAATTTAAAGGAGAAATTGAAATTTTTTGTAAAAATATCTCTTATATGTTTCAAGATAATCGCTTATTACCTTGGCTTACTGTAAAGGAAAATTTACTTTTAGTTTCAAAATCTAAAGATTTAGAAGAGGTAAAAGAACTACTCAAAATAATAGGTTTGGAAGAGACTTTGAATGAGTATCCTAAAGCTTTATCAGGAGGTATGAAAAAAAGAATCTCTTTAATTAGAGCTTTTATTAATCAACCTGAACTAATTTTTCTTGATGAACCTTTTACTTCTTTGGATTTCCCAACTTCACAAGAGTTAAAACAGGAGTTTTTAATGCTTTGCAAACGATTTAATCCTACAGTATTACTTGTAACACATGATATCTCAGAGGCAATATTGTTATCACATAAAATTTTATTTTTTTCAAAAAAACCATCATCTATAATTTATGAGTTTAATAATCCAAATAATCAAGAATTTGATATTAAAAAAATAGATAAAATAAAAAATCAACTATTTGATTTATATCCAAATATTTTAAAAGGAGAATTATGAAAAATATAATGTTTTTAATAAGTTTAGTAGGAATTTTATTTGCAAATTCAGGCAAAATGCAAGTTTTCCAACCACCGTATAGTACATGCCCAAAATCTTGGTTTAAAGATATGGAAAAAATTAGTAATGATGTAAGTGTAATAACAATTATGAATGTAAAGAATTTAAAAAGAAATATAGGTATTCCAAGAGAAGTACAATCTTGCAATACAACAATTATGGGTGATTATGTATTTGAGGGGAATGTTCCTTCTTCTGCTATAAAAGATTTTTTAAAGAAAAAGCCTAAAAATACAATAGGACTTGCCTTACCTAGTTCAGAGAATGATAAAAGTAAGAAAAAAGTATTTTTAATTTTTGAAGATAGTACTTATAAACTTTTTGGTATTTATTAATCAATACTATCTAAAATAATTTTCTTCAAATTATTATTTATTTTATTAGCTATTATATCACCTTTTTTTAATGGGTGATATTTTCTAAAAGATATATATTTTGAAATCTTATCTTCATAAATCGAAATAACCATAGGACAAAATGTTATATTCTCAATATTTTCCTCATGCATTTTAAGGGTAAATGAAGTTTTACAAATTAACAAATTAATTCCATTTTTTACTATAGCTTTTTTATTAAGAGCTTGAGCAACTATTTTTGTCGATTTTGCCAAATTTAATTCGTGAACTATGGTATATGAGTTAAAATTAATTTCATCTTTTAAATTAAAATATAAGTCTTTAAAAGAGGTCTTTTTTATTTTTACAGTAAAGAAGTTTTCTTTATCAATTATTTCATAAGCATTTAATGTTAGGATTAAGATAAATAGTGTAAAAAATGGCTTAATCATTTTTTACACTTCATTTCAAATGGAGCAATACCTAAAGTATCTAAGTCTGTTTTTGGATGTAGAAAACCTATTTGTGGTGAATTTGAAACTAAAGCTTTTGGATGAACTAAAGATACAGGCATTCTAAGTTGTCCATTAAATTTTCTAAATGTTAATTTTCTTCCTTTATATGCTGCGATACTAAAATCTTCAGAATAAATATTTTTTAGATTCGTTTCAAAATTTGTAGTATTGGTAGTTTTAACACTTGTAACAATAGTTCGTACAGCTACCCATGAAGCATAATCTTTAGAATTCATCCATCTTTTTGCTTTTTTTTCAAATCTTTTTTGCATTTGTGCTGCTCCCCAAGCTTCAATTACTTTATGCCAAGTAACAGGTTTAAGTCCTGAAGTTCCAGCCACTGGTCGTGGAATCCAAGTATTAAAATAAACATACTCTCCAAAATCATTAAAATAATCAGCAACAAGAACCACATCATGCTCTTTACTTTGAGTGAAAGATGGCATCTCACTTTGAGCTTTTCTTCTTATATCAGTGTCAAAACTCCATGTTTTTTCTTCTACAATCTCTCCTCCAAATTTTTTTGCTGCTCTTTTTATAGCTTTTTCTATTTTTTTATCTTCTTTTTTATCTCCTTTTAATAAAAGCCATTTTTTCCAATTTCTTTTTATTAAAAATTGAACTAAGCCATCATAAAGCATAGCATTACTTGATATCGTATGAAGAAGGTTTTGTTTACACTGTGTTTTTCTAAATTTAGAACTAGGATTTGTACTATTAAATAAAATTGTTTTTTTTGCTAATTTATTATTAGAAATTTTTTCTAATAATTCATCACTTACATTTAATATTACAAATACACCACCTTTATTTACAAAACTTTCAAAACTTTTTATTAATTTATTTGCATCTTTTGATTTTTCTTGTTGTAAAATATATTTTTGGTTTAAAAATCTTGCTGTTTTATTACTATCTTTTATGGCAATTTGGGCACCTTTTAATCCACTATCTTTAGGTTCTTCTATCACATTTGATAAAGATGGGGGCTTTTTTATCTTTTGTTCTAAATATAAAATATCTACTTCCAAAGCATTTGCATATCCACATACAAAAAGTATTGTAAAAACTATTTTTCTTATCATTTTATTCTCCTAACTAACAAATCTAGGGAAATTATAGGGAAGTTTTATAGCTTAAATTTAGCAATAAATTAAAATAGGCTGTTTGCTAAACCTATGCTATAAAGTTTTATTACAATTTCAAGTAATTTAAAAAAAGGAAATAAAATGATGAAACAAATGTTTACAGTCAAGAAACTTATAGTTTTTGTAGCAATGTTAGTATTAAGTAGTGAATTTGTTTTTGCAAAAAACATGAAAGGCTTATTACACTCTAAGACAACACTAGCACCTATCACGGTTAGTGCAGGTAAAGCTTTAGCAGATAAGCCATATAAGTTGAAAGCTGGGAAATACTACAAGCTTACTTTAAAAAGTGATGGTTCAAGGGAAGTACCTATTGTTGGTGCAGCTTTTTTTAGAAATATATGGGTGAATCAAGTATCTATTAATGATATTGAAGTTAGACCATTAGGAATTGATAGTTTTGAGTTTGATGATGAAGGCTCTATTGAACTTACTTTTGTACCTATTAAGCCAGGCACTTATACTTTAGGTCTTCCATCAGCTAAAAATGATAGACAAAGAGCCACTTTTATTGTGGAATAAATACTTCGTATAAAGCAATTTTTGCTTTATACATATCTTTTCTAAATACAAATATTTTACTTGCTAAATTTATGCTATAAAGTTTATTTATAATTTCATTTTAAAATAAGGAGGTGAAAATGTTAAAAAAAACCATATTAATTGCTATGTCATTTTCCGCATTACTTTCAGATACAATATTTGTATCAAATGAAAAAGATGATACCATTTCTGTAATTGATTCAAATACAGATGAAGTTATAAAAACTTATGAAGTTGGTCAAAGACCTAGGGGTATTTTACTTACAAATAATTATTCAAAGCTATATATTTGTGCAAGCGATGATGATACTGTACAAGCCATGGATACAAAAACAGGAAAGATTTTATATAATCTTCCTTCCGGAGAAGACCCTGAGCAATTTGCATTAAGTCCAGATGGTAAAGAGCTTTATATAGCAAATGAAGACGATGGAATTGTAACTGTTGTGGATACTGAGAAAAAATCAGTTATTTCACAAATTGAAGTTGGTATTGAACCAGAAGGTATGGCTGTAAGTCCTGATGGTAAATATGCCATTAATTCTTCTGAAACATCAAATTTTTTACATTGGATTAATACAAAGACTAAAGAAATTGTTCATAATACACTGGTTGATCAAAGACCAAGACATATAGAGTTTAGTAAAAGTGGAGATAAAATCTGGGCAAGCTCAGAGATTGGTGGAACTGTTGTTGTTATAGATGTAAAAAGTAAAAAAAAGTTAAAAACAATAGGATTTAAAATTGCTGGAGTGTTTAGAGATAATATTCAGCCTGTGGGAATTAAATTAACTTCTGATGGAAAGTATGCCTTTATAGCACTTGGACCTGCTAACCATGTAGCTGTAATTGATGCAAAAACTTATAAAGTTATTAAATATTTACTTGTGGGAAAAAGAGTTTGGCAATTGGCTTTTGCAAATAATGAAACAAAACTATATACTACAAATGGTGTAAGTGGAGATGTTTCAATAATTAATGTAGATTCTTTAAAAGTAGAAAAAACAATAAAAGTAGGAAGATATCCTTGGGGGCTAGCAGTAATTCCAAGTAAATAAAGTATGAATAAAAATATATTAGAACTTAAAAATGTAGATTTTTCTTATGGAAATAAAAAGGTATTGAATAAAGTATCTTTTAGCATAAAGCAAGGTAGTTTTTCTGTTTTGCTGGGACTTAATGGTGCTGGAAAATCTACTGTTTTTTCCCTTATCACAAGACTTTTAAAATTAGAAATTGGTCAAATAAATATAAATGGGTATCCAATTAAAAACTATTCAAAATCACTTAAAAATATAGGTATTGTTTTTCAAGAACCAACTTTGGACTTAGACCTAACTGTTAAACAAAATCTATATTATTATGGCTCTTTAAAAGGTTTAGGTTTTAAAGAGACTATAAAGTCCATTAAGGAAGAGATAAAAAAACTTGAACTTCAAGGCTATTTAGATACGCAAACGAGAAAATTAAATGGTGGACATAGAAGAAGAGTTGAAATACTAAGAGCCTTAATTAATAAACCAAAACTTTTACTTTTAGATGAACCCACTGTTGGACTTGATTTAAAAAGTAGATTTGATATTTTAGCTTATGTAAGAGACCTTGTACAAAGAAAAGGTTTGAGTGTTCTTTGGATTACTCATCTTTTTGATGAAGTAGAAGAAAGTGATAGTATTTCAGTTATAAAAAAAGGCAAAATTGTAGAAGCTGGTATAGTAAAAGATATTGTAAAAAAATATGATAAAGAAAATTTGGTTGAGACTTTCAATCAAATTGTAAGGTAAAAAATGAATATTTACATAAATTGCATGAAAGGGATTATTTATAAAGAATTAATAAGATTCATAAAACAAAAAAGTAGATTTTTTTCTGCTTTAGTAAGACCTTTATTATGGCTTTTTATATTTTCTGTTGGTTTTAAAACAGCTTTAGGTCTTGCTATTACCCCTCCTTATGAAACCTATATTACTTATGAAACCTATATTGTTCCAGGTCTTGTTGGAATGGTACTACTATTTAATGGTATGCAAAGTTCATTAACTATGATTTTTGATAGAGAAATGGGTAGTATGAAAATACTCTTATCTTCATATATAAATAGGAATTTTTTACTTTTTTGTAAAATGTTTGCAACTTCGATTGTGTCAACGCTTCAAGCTCTTACCTTTTTACTCGTTGCAAAAACTTATGGAATCGATATTAGTTTTTTAGCTATTTTACTAACAATTCCTATAATAATAATATCTTCAATAATATTAAATGCTTTTGCTCTTTTTATTTCTTCAGTTATAAGACAACTTGAAAATTTTGCAACGGTAATGAATTTTGTAATTTTTCCAATGTTTTTTTTAAGTTCAGCTTTATATCCTCTTTGGAAAATTAAAGACTCATCTATACTTTTATATGAAATTTCTTCATATAATCCTTTTACTTATATTGTTGAAGCCATAAGATTTTCTCTATATTTAAAAGTTGATATACAGGCTTTTGTAGTATTATTTTTTTCTTTCATAATTACTTTAATTATGGCTTTTGTAGGTTTCAAATCCAAGAAAGTTAATAATAGCTAAATTCACGCTATATTTATTTTATATACTTCGTTTAAGACAATTTTTCGTCTATAATACACTTAAGGAGATAGTATGAAAAAAGATATATTGCGAACTGGTGCGGTAGCCATTACGCTTTCTGTATTAATTAGTGGATATGCAATGGGTAGTGATGGTAAAAACAATGTTTCAAAACCATCTTATACTCCTGTTACTTATGATGAGATTCTAAATGATGAGAAAACAACTGGGGATGTTCTTACATATGGACTTGGGCAAAAAGGTCAGAGATACTCACCTTTAAAACAAATAAATAAAAAAACGATTAAAGATTTAGTTCCTATTTGGAATTTCTCTTTTGGTGGGGAAAAACAAAGAGGACAAGAATCTCAACCTTTAGTTAAAGATGGTGTTATGTATGTAACTGCATCATATTCTAGAATTTATGCAATTGACATTGCAACTGGTGAAGAAATTTGGCAATATGATTCAAGACTTCCAAGTGGAATTTTGCCTTGTTGTGATGTTATTAATAGAGGTGCAGCAATTATTGATAATCTAGTAATTTTTGGAACATTAGATGCTAAATTAGTTGCGTTAAATAGAAAAACTGGAAAGGTTGTATGGAAGAAAAAAGTAGCCGATTATAAAGATGGCTATTCTATAACTGCCGCTCCTCTTATAGTAAAAAACATGGTAATTACTGGAGTTGCTGGTGGTGAGTTTGGTATTGTTGGAAAAGTTGAAGCAAGAGATGTTAAAACTGGTTCAGTTATTTGGACTAGACCAACCGTTGAAGGCCATATGGGTTACTTAAATGGAAAAGAAAATGGTATTTCAGGTGGTAAGGCTGGTAAAACTTGGACAGGCGACTTGTGGAAAACTGGCGGTGCTGCAACTTGGCTTGGAGGAACTTATGATCCTGAAACCGATTTGATTTTTTATGGAACTGGAAATCCTGCACCTTGGAACTCACATTTAAGACCAGGGGATAATTTATTTTCATCTTCAAGACTTGCAATAAATCCTGATACTGGAAAAATTGTTTGGCATTATCAAACAACACCCCATGATGGATGGGATTTTGATGGGGTTAATGAGCTAATTTCATTTAATAAAGATGGTAGAAAACTTGCTGCAACAGCAGATAGGAATGGTTTTCTTTATGTATTAGATAGAACTAATGGTAAGTTTATCACTGCAAATCCATTTGTTTCAAAGATTACATGGGCAAAAGGAATTGGTAAAGATGGTAGACCAATTTATAATGATGATAATAGACCAGGTAATCCAGGAGATCAGAGTAAAGGTAAATCTGTATTTTCTGTTCCTTCTTTCTTAGGTGGGAAAAATTGGATGCCAATGGCATATTCTAAGAAAACCTCAATGTTTTATGTTCCTTCAAATGAGTGGGGAATGGACATTTGGAACCAACCAGTTTCTTATAAAAAAGGTGCAGCTTATTTAGGTGCTGGTTTTACAATTAAACCAATTTTTGATGATCATATTGGTGCACTTAAAGCAATTGATCCTATGACGGGAAAAATTAAATGGCAATATAATAATCCTGCACCATTATGGGCTGGAGTTTTAACAACTGCTGGTGGACTTGTATTCACAGGTACTCCTGAAGGTAAATTTATAGCATTTGATGATGAAACTGGAGAGATTTTATATAAATTCAATCTAGGTTCAGGAATTGTTGCATCTCCAATTACTTGGGAGCAAAATGGTGAACAATATATAGCAATTGTATCAGGTTGGGGTGGAGCCGTTCCTTTATGGGGTGGTGAAGTTGCAAAACTAGTTAAGAATATCAACCAAGGTGGTTCTGTACATGTATTTAAATTACATAAATAATTAAATACTTAAAATATTAAAGAAAGGAGGAAAAATTTATGGAATGGAGCAAACCAACTTTTGTTGATAATAGATTTGGATTTGAAGTTACAATGTATATTTGTCATGTTTAATTTTTATATAAAAGTGGGGTTTCTCTCAATCCCACTTTTATATTTATCATAAAAATATAGAATAAAAAAGGAGAGCTATGAAAATAGAAGTTTTAGGTTCAGCTGCTGGAGGTGGATTACCTCAATTTAATTGTAATTGTAACAATTGTAAAGGCTATAGAGAGGGTAAAAAGTCCATAAAAAGAAGAACACAATCTTCAATAGCTGTAAGTGAAGATGGAAAGAGTTGGGTACTATTTAATACCTCTCCTGATATTTTAGAACAGATTCATAATTCTCCTTTTTTACACCCTACAAAAAAAAGAGAGACAAAAATCAAAGCAATTATTTTTAATGATGCACAAATTGATCATACCACAGGTCTTTTAATGTTAAGAGAAGGCTGTCCCCATGAAGTTTATTGTACAAAAGAAGTAAAAGAAGAATTAAATACCTCTTTTCCCTTATTTAAAATGTTGAAACATTGGAGTGGTGGTGGAGTTTTTTGGAATGAGATTATTCCAAATAGTACTACAAAATTTGAAATTCCTATTATGCCATCCTATGAATTTTATGCACACCCCTTAATATCTAATGCCCCTCCATACTCCAAATATAGAGATAAACCACGAAATGGTGATAATATTGGAGTAAGTGTTGTAAATAAAACAACAAAAAAAAGACTTTTTTATCTTCCTGGACTTGGGGTATTAGAAAAACATATTATAAAAGAGATGGCAAGGGCAGATGTTCTTTTACTAGAAGGAACACTTTGGACAAATGATGAAATGATAAAAGGAAATTTCTCTAAAAAACTTGGAACACAAATGGGGCATATTCCCCTAAGTGGTGAAAATGGACTTATTAAAGTTTTAAATACTTTAAAAAAACCAAGAAAAATATTAATTCATATAAATAATACAAATCCTATCTTGGATGAAACTAGTAAAGAGTATAAAGAGCTAACTTCTTATGGAATTGAAGTTTCATATGATGGAATGAGTATCGAAATATAGGAAAAAAAATGATAGAAAAAATAGATAAATTACTAAATAAAAAAGAATTTGAGGCAAAATTACAAGAGATGGGGAAAATGTATCATATTCATCACCCTTTTCATATTAGAATGTATAAAGGAGATTGTTCGAAAGAAGAAATTCAAGGCTGGGTTGCAAATAGATTTTACTATCAAACAGCAATTCCCATAAAAGATGCTGCAATTATGTCAAACAATCCTCCTTTAGAAGATAGAAGAAAATGGATAGATAGAATAATTGATCACGATAGTGTTGGAGGAGGTATTGAGTCTTGGCTTGAACTGGGTGAAGCTGTGGGATTAAACAAAGAAGATTTACTTTCCCATAAATATGTTTTACCTTCTGTTAAATTTGCTGTTGATGCTTATGTTAATTTTGCTAGACTTTCACCTTGGAAAGAATCAGCTATGTCTTCTTTAACAGAAATGTTTGCTCCACAAATTCATAAACAAAGATTGGATACTTGGCCTAAAAACTACCCTTGGATAGAACCAAATGGCTTAAAATATTTTCAAAAAAGGTTAAGTGAAGCAAGACGGGATGTAAAACATGGATTAGAACTTACTTTAGAAGAGTTTAATACTGTAGAACTTCAAAATAGAGCTTGTGAAATTTTGCAGTTTAAACTAGATATTTTATGGACTATTTGTGATGCTTTGTATTTAGCATACGAATTGAAAAGACCCCCTTATTTTAACATAGAAGGATGTGAAGATGAACAAAGAAAAATTACTTGTAATTAATGAACATTTTCAACTTCAATGGGAAGAAAAACAAAATAGTTTTATACTTTTATATCCTGAGGGAATGGTACAATTAAATCAAAGCGCAGGTGAGATTTTAAATCTTTGTGATGGTGAAAACTCTTGTAATACAATAACTTTAAAACTTGAAGACAAGTTTAACTTAGTAGGTTTAATAAGAGATGTTGAAGAGTTTTTAATAGAAGCTATGAATAGAAAATGGGTAAAATACGATGAGTAAAAATAATATAACTCCTCCTTTATGGCTTCTTTTAGAACTAACCCATAAGTGTCCTTTGGAGTGTACTTATTGCTATAATCAACTAGATTTTGCAAATACAAAGGATGAAATGACTAAAGAAGATTGGTTTAGAGTTTTGGAAGAAGCTAGGCAAATGGGTGCTGTTCAACTTGGAATTTCAGGGGGAGAACCACTATTAAATAAAGATATAGTTGAAATTGTACAAAAAGCTACAGATTT
>PDWI01005403.1_pt1 | contig 16526 bp, 14 predicted proteins | sample 1430891 | NCBI WGS metagenome assembly PDWI01 (sample SAMN01162508, study PRJNA174530) | Oral metagenome, whole genome shotgun sequencing project. | biome: Marine environment; feature: Marine mammal; material: Swab sample of the gingival sulcus; isolation source: swab sample of gingival sulcus...
GGAGAACCCCAGCAGAAGCCTTCAACGAGTACCTACAATCAACACCACAAGCCGGTGTTGCAACCACCGATTGAACCCGGTCAGTACACCAGCCAAGAAGCCGCCCGGTTTCGGCCGGGACGACAAGATCACCCGGTCGCTCGGCCGGACGGGATCATGTGTCGAAAATGCCGTGTCCGAAAGTCTTCGACGCATCCTACAAGAAAGAGCTCGTTCATACCAGGCCCTGGCAGAATCCCACAGTGCTGGTCCGGGAATCAGCGGACTGGTTCACCGACGACAACACGCAGCGGAGGCACTCCACGATCGGCTACGTGACACCACTGGAGAAACACCCAGGACATACACAGCTCGAAGAAATCGCGCAGATGCGAAACGTAGCATAACCGCGTCGACGAAGCCGGAAACACTCCATGTCGACGGCTGCATGGGCGAGGTCGGCGGTGAAGTAACCCGCGTCCGCGCGCACCCGCCACCGATCACCAGCCCGGGCAGTGTCCCGGACGTGTTCGGGGATCCCAGTCAGGCCGCGGCGCAGCAGGCCGGCGGCTCGGGGCCGGACGTACTCGTTACCGGCCAACAGGCCCGCAGCCGTGGTGAGACCGGCCTCGGCCCACGTCGCCAGGTGCGGGCGACCCGCACGCTGGCCCGCATAAGCGTACGCCACCTCCTTGCTTCCTCGACCCGTACACCACCCGCATCAGTGGAGTCCAGATCCACCGTCACCTGCCCATTCAACGCCACCTTCCGTTCGGCGGGCAGCAGACCGAAGGCCCGCCCCCGTCAGACCCGCAAGGGCGGACTCGATTCCGGCGAAGTGCTCCGGACCGAACCGACGGGCCAGCCCCGCCGCCGTCGTCGACGCCAGCCCAGGCACCGCCGACAACACCGCCGCGGCGACATCCGCGCGCTGGCGGTCCAACCCCACCAACGCACCGGCATCCAGCAGTTGGGACTGCGCCAACGCGCCCAGCACCTCGCGCGCCGTGGCGCCCCGCTCGCGCTGCTTGGCCGGCCAGATCCCCCGATCCAACCGGTCCACCACCCCGAGCGCATCGACCAGTTCCGCCACCGCCGCGACGCCCGAGGTCCCCGTCAACGCCGGATCCGGCGCACCGATCAAGACACGCTGGCGGCTGGTCGCGCGACGACGTACTCTCTTCACCGACAGTGTGTCCTTCCAGCTCGGATCATCGAAGCCTCAGCCACCTCGATTCTCCAAGCCAGACGGGCACTCTCGTCGTCTCACACGCCGACCACACGGCCACTACTCGCCGACCCGGGACTGAAATAGTCGCTTTAGGGCATCTGTGAGGACAGTTTTACCATCGATACTGAGAACTGATTCGGGATGGAACTGCATTGTCTCAAATCCTGGCTTCTTGAGCCCAAAGATCTCACCGGACGCCTCGTCGAGTGCCTCTTGCCATTCATGGACTCGCAAACCGAATCGGGGGTTGACGAACCCGGCAAAGGAATTGTAGAATGCTAGACACCGGTCTTCGCCCCATAGCTGGACGCTTGCCTGCCTTCCTTGGTTAGGCTGTGGCAAGCGTCGCACGTGTATGCCGAGTGTCTCGCAGACGAGCTGGTGGGAAAGACAGACAGCAAGGACCCGGGTAAAGCGGCCGCTGACCGCTGTTTCGGCCCAGCGCCGGGCCTTAATCATCCTGGGGTCGGTCCTGTCGTGCGGGTCGCCGGGGCCGGGGCCGAGGATAAGAAGATCGGCTGCCTCTGCGTCACAGAGCCCCGGGTCAGGGTCAACAGACACCGCCAAGCCAAGTTGTTCCAGCATCTTCGCGAGCATCCAGGTGGAGTTGTCTTCATGGTCAACGATGACCACTCGACCCGACAATACGGGGTGCAGTTCTGCGTCCGGCATCGTCCAAAAAGGAGCCAAACCGGCTCGCCGCTCATTGAGCAAGTCCTCACCTGGCTGACCGCAACCGCCTTCCCTCGGCTCCGTCAAAGCGGTGAGGATGCCGGAAGTTTTCCCGATCGTCTCCTTCACTTCCGACGCGGCAGTGGAGTCTCGGACGAGTGTGGCCCCGACGGGGTAGCGCAGGTGTCCATTTCCTTCGATTTCCAGGGTTCGGATGAGGATCGCGGAGTCTAAGGAGGTTCCGTGGTTGTGGTGATCCACGCGGCCGAGGACCCCTCCGAAGTATCGGCGGGCTATGACGTCTCTGTCCGCGGCCACGGAGAATGCTGATTCAACCGGGCTGCCAAGCACCGTCGGTGCGAACATCGAATTTCGGAGGATCTTCGAGACGGTCTCCGACGTGTGACCGGTTAGGTAGTACTCGGCGTGAGTCACGCGGGACATCTCTTTCGTAAAGGGTCCTTCTACGACTGGAGGAGCATCGCAAATCGATGAGAGTATCTTTAGTTCTTCATCAACGACCATATGGAGTTCATCGCGCTCCTTCTCGTCGGCCAAGAACGCACGAACTCCCTCCACCGTGGGCCCGGAATCTTCGTGGGTGTAGGTGCCCGAGATAGGGTTCATGGTAATCGTTCCACTAGCGTCCTTGCGCACGTGCATTTCTGGTGAGGCACCGATGAGCACGGATTCTCCAAGGTTGCACCAATAGGTCATATATGCCTCGGGTTCCATCTGCAGTAGCCGCTTGAAGATCGAGTGCTGACCAGTGACGGTGTTTCCTCCTAGTTGTCCGACGAGGCTGCGCGGGATCACAAAATTCGACCCTCGACCACCCGCGATATCTTCATCTATGATGCGTTCGACGAGTTCTCCGTACTCGGAGTCGGGAGGCTCATACCTGAGATCATTTACGGCTGGTGTGACGTCAAGCAGTCGATGCAGAAGGCGTTGGCGCGAGAGTCTCTGCTCGGCTTGGACAGTGATCGTGATGATAGGTGCGCTGGAGTGTCGTTCTGCGGGTGAAAGGCATGCTTGACGTGCTTGAGCGGCACGGATCGGAAGGACGACAAGGTACGAACCGGCGAGGTTATCGAGTTCGCTCACGTCGTTCAGTTCGCGTATGTCTCCCCAGATGCAATCGATGTATCCGCCCTGCCCGATCATCGCCTGCGCGGTGGAGAGGTCGGCGATGCTCATGGCTTCAGAGTCTTTCGCAAAGAATCGGTGATTTCGGCGGTCGAACACACGGTGGCGCAGGTATCAGCGACTTGGATAAGCGTGCGGATATGTTCGTCCTTGGAGAAGTCTGCTATCGCGTCTGCAACGACGAATGTCTCGTAATCACGGCTGTATGCCTCGACGGCTGTGCCTAGTATTCCGACGTGACCGTAGATTCCCATGAGAATCACCTGCCTGATATTGAGACGCTCGAACTGTTGGCCAAGGTCGTTGCCGAAGAATGCCGAGTACCTCCACTTGGTGATCTTCTCGGAGTCGGCGACCGGGGCGATCGGCTCCCAGACATTGCGGTGTTCCGGTCGTGCCCGCATTCCTTCACCCCAGAACGCTGAGAGCAGACCCCGTTGAGTTGGTGTCATGCTGCCTGGCTGCGCGGTGTAGAACACAGGTACGCCTAGGCTCCGTGCCGATTTCACCAGGGCGACGGCGTTTTTCTTGAGCGTCGTGACCGGGTCCGTATCGGATTTGAAGCGCTCCAGGAAGTAGGCCTGCATGTCGTGGACGATTAATGCTGCTCGGGAAGGATCAGCAGTCCACCCAGGTAGATTGGAATCATAGCGGTGCAGGTCCTCAATCTCATACTCGATATGCGCAGCGTCGTTCCACATTAGTTGACCCCCAGGGTTGCTCCACCATCGATGGTCAGTGACTCCATGGTGATGTGACGAGAAACGTCAGATAGAAGGAATTCGACGACTTCCGCGATGTCGTCAGGCTCAGCGACGCGCCGCAGCGGGATGCCCAGCCGGTAGACCTCGGGGGTACCCGCGATAGCAGTTCTTTCTGCTTGGTCGCCGACAACGGCCGTGAGCATCGAGGTGTTGGTCGAGCCAGGAGCGACACAGTTGACCCGGATGCCCTCCGCGGCATACTCAAGGCCCGCAACCCTCGCGATGGCTTCGGCGGCAGCCTTGGATGCGCCGTACGCGGCCAGCCCGATCCGGGGGACCTTTGCAGCATTGGATGAGATTACGACGACGCTGGGTGAACGGTGACGATCGAGGAGGGGTAGTCCGGCTCGTAGGCTGTTTAGCACGCCGAGAGCATTAACCGCGAACGCCCGGTCAACGTCTGCTTGGGCGGTGTCTTCGATGAGTCCGGTAGTGATGACCCCCGCGGCTAGGACGAGGTGTTCGGGGGCGCCGTATTGCTCTGCGGCAGAAGTGAATGCTGCTCTCAACGCGTCTGAGTCCGAGACGTCGACGGCCGTGAAGCCCGTGAAGCTTGACTGCGTTCCCGGTGCCTGGATATCGAACCCGAAGACTGTGAAACCACCCGCAGACAGTCGTACGGCGATCGCTTGGCCGATCTCACCGGAAGCTCCAGTAAGAAATGAGATTCTCTGCATTCTTCGTTGTTCTCCCTCTATGGGTTGCGCAGTTCAAGCACGGATTCTCGCGCTGTCCCATGGTTGGCCTGCGGCGAACACTCGGTTGGGTTTCATCGCGTCGGCCTTTGCGTCGAGGACCACGGGGTCTACCAAGGTTCCCTTTGGCACTTCGGTGACTTCGACGGGGCGTCCGATGGTTTCCGCCATGGCATCGCCGATCTCCGTCCTTCGGGCAGCGGCGGCCGAGACTCCTGGGGCTGGTTCAATTTCGACGCTGACTCTCGGTTCGTCGACAGCGGCCCGCCAAAAGAGGAGCTCGCCGGGCGCGAGTGCGTCATAGAAGGCATGCTCGACGCCTCCCGCAGTCAAGCCTCCCGGTAGTGCAGGACCGCGGCCGTGAAGCATGATGATGGGAAAGTCGGTTTCTTCGCTGCTGGTGAGGGTGACCCGGTCGCCAGTTTCATAGCGCAACAGGGGCATCGCTTCGCGTAGCAGAGGGGTGATCAGCAACTGACCGGTGCCACTGCGCCGAATCTCCCCGTCATCGCCAAGCACCTCCGCGAGTGCGATATCGGACCACCAACGGAGAGTGCCGTCTGGCCAAGTGCCGGCGAGTGAGCCGGCTTCAGTGCAGCCGAATTCCTGCGCCACTTCGGCTCCTCCCCAACACTCAGAGATGAAACGTTGTTTGGAGGGCGGCAGGGATTCGCCACCGAGGAAGATATTGCGCAGGTTCGGCGCGTCGCAGGCAGGATCGTGCCCCTGAGCCATCAAGGCGGCGGCGATGAGAAGAATCTCGGTCGGCGTGGACCAGGTCTTCGTGACATCGAGGTCTCTGAGGACGCGTGCAGCGCGGCTTGGAGGAGCTGCGAGAGTTCTGTTGTCGCCGGCAATAACGGTTGCTCTTTTCTGGCGTCCGCAGGCGTCCGCGAGCATTCCGGCTACGACGAAGGCGTATGGGATGCGGATCAGAAACACGTCGTCAGAAACGATCTCTGAGGGCTTTCGGTCGAAGCGAGCGCCGAGTTCCTTCCACTCGTTTGCAGTGTAGAACGACACTGACGGCATACCGGTCGTTCCGCTTGATTCGTGGTAGGTGGCAACCTCTTTGAAAGGAACGGCGAGGAAATCGAACGGATAACCGGAGTGAAGGTTATCCTTCATCGTCTTAGGAATTTCATCAAAGTGCACCTCGGGTGCAAAGTGCCGCCGGTAGAACTCGGATTTACGCGCCTTTTTAATCTGCTGGGCGAGTATGACCTCGAGATCGGCTGCGGAGGGCGGGCGAAGCCGAGCAAGGTGATCAGGGAGTTTCATCGTTTTCCTCCCCTGGAGTCGAGGGGACGATACCGGAGAAGGCTTTGCGGACTTTCCCTGTTACTCCCGTCGCGATGTGTATTTCGGTCCATTCCATACAGCGGGTTACGCTCGGAATATCGGACTGTCGTAGCGCCGTGAGGACTCGCTTCCTTGCTTCGGTGCCAGCCTGGCCGAAGAAGCGGATTGCTGCCGTGACGTCTCCCTTCTCTCGTTCGGCGAAGACGCTGGCATCAAGGATCTCCGGGTGAGAGTCGATGATCGTCTCCTCCAGGAGCAGTGAGTATGCGCCGGTCTCGGGATCGATCACGTCTGTATGTCGGTCGAGTTGGAAGTAGTCACCGTCCGAAGCGCGGATGGCGATGTCTCCGGTGATGACCAACTCACCACGGCGGTCGGCCCAATACCGCGTGTGGTCGTTCCAGTAGCCAGGGGCGATGTGATCGGAGGCGACGGCGAGGAGCCCTGGATGCCCATCCGCGACTGGGTACCCATCTGAGGATAGAACCACTGCGGTTGTGCCAGGAGCTGGTCTTCCGATGCACCGTGAGCGAGGGCGGTCCCCTCGCTGGATGCGGTGCCGGAAGGCCCCCCAACCCATCTCGGAGGAGCCGAGGCCGTCGCCGACGGCAAATCCACGAGGCCGGTTCGCGGAGTCGACCAGTGCCCGTACGTGCTTCGCATGCGCCGTATCGCCCATGTTGAGCCAGAGCTTGACCGAGCCCGCCAACTCGTTCTGACGCCCGGAGGCGACCAGTTCCGTCAGCGTCGTGCTGAATGCCGCGACGACGTCAGGCTTTGCGACCTGTGAGGTCGATACCAGGGCATCGGGCTCGGGGAGCGGCAAGATCACGGCACGAACACCGGCCAAGGCGCACATCGCAAAGAAGGCGAGGCCAGCTGTGTGTGTTGTCGGCATCGCGAGCAACGCCGAGCGAACAAACGGCGCCAGCTCGCCGCTGGCGTACTGCCAGGCGCCCGAGACCGCTTGCCTATCGCTCCACATGACGATCTTGGGAAGCCCAGTTGTCCCCGACGTGTGGAATAGCGCCGCCGGAGCCTCCGGAGTGCGAGCCGAAGGCAGGCGATTACTGGGCGCTGTCGCAGCGATCAGACGACCGTCGATCGTGCCCAACCCCGATGCGACGACGGCTGCGTTGGCCTGGGGAGGTACTTCGGTAGGAATGGTGATGACCTCGCAGGCTCCCGAGCGTCGCAGGAGATGCGCGACCGCGTCCTCGTCGAGGCGTGAGTTGACCATCAGCGGGATGCGCCCGGACCGTACTGCGGCCAGCGCCGCGATCGCCACACGGAGCCCTTCGGGCAGAACGATAGCCACCACCGGGGTGCCATGCCCTGGCGGGGGACCCAGCCGCCTAGCCATCACGTCTACCTCATCGCGAACACGCTGAAGGTTCCACGTAACCATGCCGTCGGGGCCTGAATGCTCCGGGAGCCCTGGCGCTAGCACCTCGAACCCCTCCCCGACGACACCGTCGTCCAGCAACGTGCTCAATGTCGGATCCTGCATCACTTCTCCTCTACTCCTAGGGCAAACCGCTGCTCAGTAGTAGATTATATAGATGGACAATAGCTACAATACGACACAGTCGGCGCAGGGGGAAGCGATGGCGACATACCCGCAAGCCAACCGGCGCTACCCCGATGCCTGGCGCCTCAAGCACGCACACCATCGGGATGGTTGTGCTCAAGGTCGCCCTCCACTGCGTCCTCAGGTGTGCCGACGCCTCCGCGGACCGACGCGACTCCTGAAGAGTCGTCGCGGGTGGCCACGGGCACTGACGGTTCCGGTGGGCGGACATGGGCACTCGGCTCGTGCCGTTCCTCGCCCCAATACCCGTCACCAATGCACTCTCATCGGCCAGGCTCTTGCGACGACATCCATCTCGATATTTCAACGCCATATGGACGCCAATGAACACCCGACCAAACCCGAGGACTGAAGATTGGACTGCTGACATGAAGACCGCAGGCCCCGTTTTCCTCACCGGCAAGGACTTGACCATCGATGAGGTTCTGAACGTCGCGCGAGGCGATGCACGCGTCGCCATCGCGGACTTGGCACGAAAGCGGATGGTCGCCAGCCGTAAGCTCAAGCTCGACCTCGTAGATCTGAAGAAGCCGATCTATGGCGTCACCACTGGTTTCGGTGATAGCGCGGACCGGCAGATTTCACTTGACAAGGCGGCGCAGCTGCAGCAGAACCTCGTCCAGTACCACATCAACGGCACTGGCCCCGAAGCTCCTTCCGACGTCGTGCTCGCAACGATGGTCATCCGAGCCAACTGCCTCGCGCGGGGAGCCTCGGCGGTCAACCCCGCGGTTGTCGACCGACTCGTCAGCATGATCAATGAGCGGATAGTCCCCGCCATTCCTCAGCGCGGATCGGTCGGAGCGAGTGGGGACCTGGTGCCGCTCTGCTACGTGGCGAACACCATCACCGGATCAGGTGAAGTGCGCTGGCGAGGTCGCCTGAGCGACATGGATGTCGTCCGTGCCGAACTCGGATGGGAACAAGTCACACTCGAAGCCAAGGACGGCTTGGCGCTGATAAACGGGACGTCGTTTTCTTCGGGGTTCGCCACACTGGCGCTGGCTGATGCCGAGCGCATTGCTGGACTCGCCGAACTCGCCACGTCGATGGCCAGTGAGTCCCTACTGGGCAACAGAGGGCATTTCGCCCCCTTCATCTTTGCTGCTAAGCCACACCCCGGCCAGGCTCAGGCGGCCGGAAACATCTACCAGATTCTGATGGACTCTCATCTCGCGATGGACCACAGCCAGGTGCTCGATGTCAATTATGCCCTCGAGGAGAAGAGGTTCCAGAAGCTCAATCGCAGCGTCCAAGACCGCTACTCAATCCGCTGCGCCCCACATGTGATCGGCTTTCTCCGCGACACCATCGCATGGGCAGCGCAATGGATGCAGCTGGAGATCAACTCGTCGAATGACAACCCTCTTTTCTCCATCGAAGATGAAGAGGTCTACAGCGGCGGAAACTTCTACGGCGGACACGTCACCCAGGCAATGGACTCGCTCAAGACGGCTGTAGCGAACATCGCCGACCTACTCGACCGGCAGCTTGCCCTCCTGGTCGATGAGCGCTTCAACAACGGCTTGCCCATCAATCTCGCACCCCTCGCGGCGGGTGATGAAGCCGAGGCAGGGCTCCACCATGGCTTCAAAGGGATGCAGCTCGCCTGCTCCGCGGCCACAGCTGAAGCCCTGAAGGCAACGATGCCGGCCAGCGTCTTCAGCCGATCAACAGAGAGCCATAACCAGGACAAGGTGAGCATGTCCGCAATCGCAGCCCGCGACGCCACGACCGTGCTCAGACTCGTCGAAGAGGTGACCGCCATCCACCTGCTCGCCGGTGCCCAGGGCCTCGACCTGCGCGGTATCGACTCCGCCTCAACGGTGACCCGACGAGCCCACAGCAAGATCAGGGTGAAGTCCCCGTTCGTCGCAGAAGATCGCAGCCTCCAGGCCGACATCGACTTCGTCCTAAACAGCCTCCGCGCCGATCACTTCGCTCAGCTCGTCTCAAAGCAGCTGTGAGAAGGGGACCAGCGCTCCACAGCCCACGACACAGCACAGATAGGACAACATCATGAACTCCGAGGAACACGCGCTGAAGCTGGCGCGGCCCCTAGTGCTCGCCCCCATGGCCGGAGGACCTTCCACACCGCGGCTGGCTGCAGCCGTCGCGGAGGCCGGCGGACTCCCGTTCCTGGCTGCCGGGTACCTCAGCCCTGGGAAGCTTCGCAAGGACATTCAAGATCTGGAGAGCCGGACCCCGGCGGCCTTCGGCGTGAACCTCTTCACCCCGGACCCGAGCGGCCAGGACTGCGATCTAGACACCTATCGCCGCTACCGAAACAAGGTCCTCGAGACCGCCAACATCGAGGAGTCGCTATTGCCGAAAGATCCGGTCTGGTCCGATGACGCCTTCGACGACAAGCTCGAGGTTGTCCTCACCTCGACCGCGCGCTTCGTGTCCTTTACTTTCGGCCACCCCCCGGAATCGGTGATCGAGCGCATCCACGACGCACAGAAGCTGGCGGTGCTCTACGCCACGAGCCGCCCGGGCATCGACGCCATCGCAGCATCGGAGACCGATGTGATCGGCGTCCAGGGCCCAGGGGCTGGCGGCCACCGCGCCACTGTCGCCGGAGTCGACGATAGTTCCAGCGAACCGCTCGTCACGCTGATCGAGCATGCCTTGACCGTTTCCGACAAGCCCGTGTTCGCTGGTGGCGGTGCGGCCACAAGCGCCGATGTGCTGGCGCTGCTGCGCGCCGGAGCGACTGCGGTCCAAGTCGGCACCCTGTTCCTCGATGCCGACGAGGCAGGAACCAAGAAAACCCACCGGAAAGCACTTCATGAGTTCACCGACCGGGACACAGTCGTCACGACGGCTTTCACCGGGCGACCAGCACGCGCGATCGCGAACCGGTTCACCGACTCCCTGTCCGAGAGCTCACCCAGCCTCTACCCGCAGTTGCACTTCCTCACCTCCATGCTGCGCAAGAACGCTGACGAGCACGACGACGCCGAGAACCTCAATCTCTGGGCCGGAACCGGCTTCACCCACGTGACCTCAAGACCCGCCGCCAGCATTGTGCGCGGCCTTCTCCCATATAGCTCGCCCGTCGAAGAGCCCGCGGCCGATGGCGATTCCCGGCGGCAACGCGTCGCGGTCGTCGGCGCTGGACCACGTGGGCTGGCCAACGTCGAACGTGTCGTGTCCTTGGGCGCAACCACGGGGAGGCAGCTCGATCTTGACTGGTACGACGACACCTCGTTCGGGGCCGGACGGGTGTGGAGCCCGCACCAGACAACCGCGCTGCTGATGAACACCGTGTGCTCCCAGCTGTCCGCGTTCCCCGACGCCTCGGCCGGATTCGGGGAGAAGTACGTGCATGGCCCAGCGTTCTATGACTGGCTCCAGACCCCGCAGGCCGCACACTGGCTGGAGGATGACCCTGTCCTGCTGGCCGAACGGGCCAGCACCGAGCCGAATACCTACACCTCCCGCGCGCTCTACGGCGCCTACCTGACCTGGTCCGCCGACCGTATCGTCAGCGCAGCCTCAGCGAACCTGCGGATCCGGCGCATTCCACGCCGGGTGACCGCTCTTGACCGTGACCGGGACTTCCGCCGAATCTCGCTCAGCGACGACAGGCAGCGCGTCTACGACTACGTCGCGCTCGCCCTGGGGCACCTGAGTGCTCGCCCGACATCAAGGGAGCACCGGTGGCTAACGACCGCGGAGGACGCGGACTTTCTCTATGTGCCCACCGGCGATGCGACGGTGCGGACCGCCGCGAAGCTCGCGAGCAAGCGGCGCGTGCTCCTTCTCGGCCTGGGGTTGACGTTCTTCGACTACCTCGAATTACTCACGACCCGGCTTGGCGGCAGTTACGTGCGCACCGAGAATGGACTCAGCTACGAGCCCTCAGGGACGGAGCCCTGCCTCTACGTCAGCTCACGCCGCGGTGTCCCGTACCAAGCTCGCGGGGTCAATGAGAAGGCGCCCGACGAACGGTGGGAACCGAAGTTCCTCACCCTCGCCTATACCGAGCAGTTGCGCAAACGGCGCGAAACCGGACCGGTGTCTTTCGGTCGCGATGTATGGCCGGCGGTCGTGCGAGAGGTCGAACTCGCTTACACGCTCGCACAGGTCAATGAAAGCTCCGCAGGACCTAAGACTGAGGAGGTCCATGCGGCGCTGGCAGCAGGCCCCGAGGCATACCGTCAGTTGCGGCAGGACGCGGGTCTGCCGACAGCGGGTTTCCCGTGGGAAGACGTGCTCGAACCCCGAATCAGCACCGAGGGCGTCGAGAGCATCGCGCAGTACCAACAACGGGCTATCGCCTACCTGCAGCGCGACATTGCCGAGGCTCGCCGGGGCAACAAGTGTGGCGCCTTCAAAGCGGCACTGGACGTACTGCGCGATATCCGCAACGAAGTCCGGCAGGCCGTCCAGGACGGCACCATCACGGACTGGTCCTTCCGCGAGGAACTCAGCTCGTTCTACACGCCGTTTAACTCCTTCGTCTCTATCGGCCCGCCGCTCTACCGGGTCGAGCAGCTCGCTGCAGCGATGCAAGCAGGAATGGTGACCCTGTTGCCGCCCGATCCGTTCATCAGCCCCGACGCGGACATGCGCGCCGTCACCGTCACAGGCCGGTACTTCCCGACCGAACCCACCTCCGTCGACGCTGTTGTCGAAGCACGCCAGCCCCGCGTTGACGCGCTCGGCACCGCCGACGAGCTCTTGCGGAATCTGCTCAATGCAGGCATGGTCGGCGTGCACCGGTTCGATGACAACTACACCAGTTCCGGTGCCGTTTCCGTGGACCCGCGCGACTTCCGGATCCTCGACCCGCACGGAATAGCCGATGAGCGGGTACTCCTCTACGGAGTGCCTTCTGAGGGCCTGCACTGGGGCACCGCGGCTACGATCAGGCCCTTCGTCAACTCCGCGATCTTCCAGGAAGCGAACTCCATCGCCCATACGATGCTCACAGGCGGCAGCGACGTCCAGTCGACGGCTCACGACGAATGGAGCCAGCCATGACCAGCGCAGGACGCCCCGATGCCGACACGATCCGGCGGCAGGTGCTCGGCGACAACTACGTCAACACCACGCTGAAGGGCTGGGCTCCCGCCAAACCGGTGCTCGAGCTTCTCGAGAACACCCCGTGGGGGTTCCTCTGGCCCCGGCACGAGCTGACCCTGCGCGAACGCAGCCTGATCACCGTCGCCATCCTCGCGGCTCTCGACCGCTCACACGAGCTGCGCACGCATATCCGCGGCGCCCGCCGGAACGGCTGCGCGTTCGAAGAGATCGTCGAGGCGATCCTGCACGCCGGGGTCTACTCCGGTATGCCCGCCGCCGTCGAAGGCACGAAAGTTGCCCAAACGATCGCGCAGGAAGAACAACAGTAAGCGGACGCAGGCGATGCAACCGCGCGCGACTACCCCTGACGCAGGGGACGGATCTCACGTCATGGTCAACGATCGGCCGTGCGTTCTCACGGCACAGGTGACCGTCGGATTCGCCGTGGCTATGGGCATCGGCAGATTCGTCTACACCCCGATCCTGCCCATCATGGCCACAGCCCTCGCGCTGCCGGCGGCCTGGACTTCGTGGATCGCGACGGCGAACTACCTCGGGTACCTCATCGGGGCACTCCTCCTCTCCCGGTACCCGCCTTGGATCAGCACCACACTCCTGCGGGTCTCGCTGGCCCTGGTCGTCGTTACACTCGCGGCCATGCCCTGGTCCGAGGGGCTGACCTGGTTCTGCGCGATTCGGCTGCTCTCCGGGGTTGCTTCGGCCTTCAGCTTCGTCTGCCTCTCGCACAGCGCGATCGACATCGGCCGCAACGGCGGAGCGCCAGGCCTGGCCTACGGTGGGGTGGGAGTCGGCATCTGCCTCTCCGGCCTGCTCGTCCTCGGTCTCGGCACCCTCACCTGGGACGACCTGTGGTACGTGTCAGCCGGCCTTGCCGCCGTGCTCTCCGTGCCGGCCTCTGCCATCCACCTGCCCGCCGTCCAGCCGGCAGCGGTCCCAGACACCGACTCTGCCGTACCCGAGTCGCGCCCCGGCCGAGAACGGTCGCGAAACCGACGGGCGCTGATGGTCACTTACTTCCTCGAAGGGGTCGGCTACATCATCATCGGCACCTACCTCGTGGCCGTCGTGCAGGAGACCACGAGCACCGAGATCGCGACGAGTGTGTGGGTCGTCGCGGGATGCGCCGCTACCGCCTCACCCGCGATCTGGCGACGCATCCGCCTATGCACGAGCGCCCGCACGACCTTCACCGCCGCATACTCCGTCCAGCTCGGTGCAGCGCTGTTGCCGCTGATCTCGGGCAGCGCCGTGGTGGCATTCGTTGCTGCTGCGCTCTTCGGGGCGACCTTCATGGGGATCACACAACTCTCGATCAGCGAGGCCCACGAACTGCGCATCAAGAGCGCTCCCGCCCGCCTCACCATGGTCTACGGCCTCGGGCAGATACTCGGTCCGATCCTCGTCGCACCGGTGGTCGGCGACGGGTACAGCAACGCGTTTACGCTCGCCGTTGCCCTCCTCATCGGATGCGGACTCGGCTCACTGCTGCTGCCCGCCAAGCGGTAATGGAGTGTTCCATCCTTGTCGAGAGGACCGGCAACGGTTCCGAATCAGCCACAGCCCGTTCAGGCAGCAGATCGATACCGAGGCCGAACGCTTCCTTGCCACGGGCCAACGGTCGTGAGGCCGCCACCTTGAGCGCCTCGACCTCATCCTCGTCACGAGCCGAGCCAAGATGCTCAATCCTGCGAGAACCATTCCTCGTGAAGTGAAGAACCTGGACCGCCCTGGCACCCGATGACGTCTGCACGGTCCGCATATAGGCCATACCCACCAACAACACGACCCCGGCTAGTGCGCAAATCCGAACCCACCAAACATTCAAACCCACAGGTCAGTGGCCTCCCGCCCCCGCCCTCCGCTGACAAGAATCAGGGCCCACGATCCCGTCGGGGACTGAGCCATGAGCAACGTTGCTGTAGGGCCCACGCCATGCCCCTTCTAGACACGCGTGTCCTCAGTCGCTCACAAGTTGATATTATAGATACGTGGCATCCACAATAAGCCGACCGGGGCTGCTCCTTGCCACGTTGCTCGTGGCCGCGTTCATGGGGCAGTTCGATTTCTTCGTTGTTAACGTCGCTGCACCGGCCATCCAGGCAGCCCTGGGTGCGAACGAGGCGGAGCTTGAGCTGGTCGTGGGAGGGTATGCCTTCGCCTACGCGAGTGGGCTCATCACCGGTGGTCGTCTCGGCGACATGTACGGGCACCGCAAGATGTACCTGTGGGGACTCGTGCTCTTCGCTGCCACCTCTTTGCTGTGCGGGATAGCTGGCTCCGCCGGTTTCCTGGTCTTCGCCCGGATCGCGCAAGGCTTCGCGGCCGCGGTCTTGATCCCACAGGTTCTTGCGGCGATTAATGTCGTAGTACCAGCCAAGCGGCGCGGATGGGCCATGGCCTGGTACGGCGTTGCAACAGGGACGGGCTCGATCGCAGGCCAGATCCTTGGCGGCTGGTTCGTCCACGCAGACCTCGCGGGCCTGAGCTGGCGGGCCATCTTCCTTGTCAATGTGCCCATCGCCGCCCTCACATTCATCGCTGCCCTGCTCATCGTCCCTCAGAGCCGGCGGGCTGATGCTCCCTCGATCGATCCACTAGGAGCTGCTGGTATCTCGGTGTCCTTTGCGCTGCTGCTCCTGCCGTTCGTGCTGGGGCGCCAGAACGGGTGGCCCGAATGGATGTGGTTAGGGCCCGCGATCGGCCTGCCGGTCCTGTGGCTCGTCATTCGGGCGGAAGACCGACTCGGCGCCCACGGCGGCGACCCTGTGCTCGACACGAAGCTCATCACGGTGCCATCGCTGGCGCGAGGGTCGCTCGCCTCGATCCTCTTTATGGCCTTCTTTGCCAGCTTCATGTTCCGCTTAACGATCCTCCTGCAACAGGGTGAGCACATCAGGCCCTTGTATGCCGGCCTCGTGTTCGCGCCGTCAGGAGTTGCGTTCGCGCTGAGTTCGCTGCTCATGCGGGGCTGGGTTGCCAAGAACCGGCAACGTGCCATCCGCGCAGGCGCGGCCATCACGATCCTGGGCCTCACCGTCGCCGCCGTCGGGCTGACGATTGACAGACTGCCGGCTGTTGGCTTGATCGTCGTAGCGGTCTGCCTGACCGGACTCGGAAACGGCCTGATCCTCCCCACGTTGATCAGCGTCGCTCTCTCCGACGTGCCTCCCATGAAGGCCGGCGTCGGGAGCGGAATTGTCACCGCTGCGCAGCAGTTCGCGGCCTCTGCAGGTGTCGCACTTCTTGGGACTCTCTATTTCTCGCGTGTGGCAACCGTCGGTCATCAGCAAGCGATGGCGTGGACCTTCATCGTCGATGTGGTCTTGCTGATCGGCGTAATACTCGTGGGGGGTTATTCGGGACAATTGAAGCCTAAGGACCGGTGCATCGCGGCCTCCTGATGCCCTCTCGATGCCCGATTGGCCGCGCTCGTGCCGGAATCTTAGGAACGGGCAGGGAATGAGTCGCCGCGCCAACAAGAGGCCCTACCGCAGACCTCCCCGGCCCGCTTTTCTCGGAAACGAGCAAACACCACGCCTTTCACTCTAATGAAGCGGCGGGCTTAGGATTGCGCCGGTCATGACATGCGGACGGCTACGTGTTCACCAATGCCCGTTCTGTCGCGATTGGCGCCCGACGAAGAGGCGTCGCTGGGATGACTCAAGGGCGACGCGTCCGCTGATACTGGGACGGGGATCTGAGCCATTGCGTAGTCGTGGTTGCGGGGGCCTGACCTGCGCGGATCGGTTGTGACACGCCGTTGCCTCCACGCTCCTAGGGGAACAGCTAACCCATCCGGGGGCTGATCGTGTAACTCGTTGCGAGCAGGCACGGAGACAGTCATGCCCATCAGGTGCGACCCTGTCTACCTGACGATCGGTGTCGATCGGTGCGGTCCAGTGACAGTCGAGTCGTTCGACAGCGCGGGCGCTGGCCGGGAGGGGCTTTGCGTAGGTACTAGGTGACGTAGTCGAATCCCTTAACCTCAGAGTCGCGGGAACCCCTAAGCTTCCGCGACTCTCTGGTCGGGCTGACAGGATTTGAACCTGCGACCCCTTGACCCCCAGTCAAGTGCGCTACCAAACTGC
>PDWI01005764.1_pt1 | contig 16525 bp, 12 predicted proteins | sample 1430891 | NCBI WGS metagenome assembly PDWI01 (sample SAMN01162508, study PRJNA174530) | Oral metagenome, whole genome shotgun sequencing project. | biome: Marine environment; feature: Marine mammal; material: Swab sample of the gingival sulcus; isolation source: swab sample of gingival sulcus...
GTTTGTTTACCTTTTTTGTTGGTGATAAAACCAACACCACAGCTGGAATGTTCTAAATCTGGCTTGACTAAATCTCTGCTTATACAGTCTCTGCTCATACGGATTTGCCCTTTAAATTGCGTGGAATATCAAGAAAAATGTGGCTATGCCCGTGGGACATGGCTAAAAATGCTGAAATATTTTTGTATGACTTTTAAAGTGTTGCATATTTATTAAAGCTTTATATGTCTTTTAAAGTCACATAACATAATTTTATATTATTATAATTCTTTAAAAAAATCTAGTCGGTTTTTTTTATCGTTATCAAACCAATTGCTAGACAGCCCACAACAAACTCCAATCGACTAGGGCGTGTTGAGAATTGAGATTACAGATAAAAATGAGGAAAATTTTATCTAAACAAGGCAAAAGTCGAAGGTAATATAGGTATATTAACAAGACTTTTAACGCTGTTTAGATGAAATTTAACCATTTTTGGCGTAACGTAATTTAGTTTTACGCAGTTTTAAAATATTTTGTATCAATTCTCAACACGCCCTAGAGTTAATCTAAATTTTTTTGGTATATTTTCACCCATCTTTTTTAATTAGGGGGTGAATTCGGAATAAATGGCTTAACTCTATTAGCACCATCATTACCATTAGGATTGTTATTGGGACGATTACTAGAATTGTTATTAGAATTATTGTTATGAATGCTTGTTTGCGCACCATGTCCACTTACATCTATGTTTGTATTAGGCTTATTTACATGATTACTTTGATTTTGATTAATAGCCATCGATTGTCCACCACTGCTAGCTCTTGATTGATCGGCTCGCTGAGGAATTGCTACTTGTTGCTGTTGTGGTGCTTGATTCGCCACTAAGCGTCTTGCATTATTATTCATTGGATTTCTTTGACCATGTGGTCTATTCACACCACCAAAGTGCTGCGTATTTACGTTAGAACTAGGCTGACCCAAAGATTGATGAACAACCTTACCATTTCCTAGAGTGGCATTAACCATTTGATTGGTCGAGGTTTCCATAATTTTTGTTGGTGGTGGTTTTTTAACCACACGTTTAACAGGCACAAGATAACGGGTTTTTTGCAAACGAATAGCACGTGGGCGATTACGCGACATATCCAGTACTTCCCCACCCCGCTCATAGTTATCAATCATGCTAGCATAACGATTCATCTCTTCGGGGATAACATTAACACTGGCAGGTAAAGCAAAGTCAATATCATTTGCCAGCGCCATCGCTTCTTCAAATCCATTAACTTCGCCATAAATGAGCATGTATCTCGGCTGATTGTCCTGATCACTGAAACGAAAATAAGCAAACTTCTGTCTGTCTTCACGATTATTTAAATAGTCGGTAATAATCTCATGTTTAGAAACATCCATCACTTGCACTGTCCATTTACCTTTTCGTTTATCAATATAAATTTTATCTTTAAACTCTTTGGGGTAATGACGTAAATCTCTCACAATAGTTTTAAATTCCAATGGCGCAACATCTGCATTCAAATCATCTAATTTATCAATATGTTCGCTAATATTAACCGACTCTATTGAAGCCACACTTTTTTCAACAGAATTTGGAGCAAAACTATCTTTTGGCGTTACATTTTTACTATACATCCACAGCACAACCGTCAGCGTTAGCAATGCCAACGCCACAATTAACCAAATAATGGCTTGCAGTTTCAAAACAAATGGTGAAAACTTTGCAAACGACGGAAATGCACTCATTATTAATTTACTCAAAATAATCTAATCAGCAATGCTAAGTAAAAAGACGGACACAAACCACATCCCGATCGATAACTTTCTATTCCCTAAAGAAAGCTTGGGCGTAATTTATTAAAATATGAATTATTTTATCTATAGTCAATTGAAATCAAAATTACTATGACTATGACTAGGCAACTGGGAGACTGATTTTAAGAGCTTAGTCTGTAGCATCTACAGCACAGCCAACAAAGAAATTTTTACCAGTTGCCGTTACCGATTTGTAGCTTTTTTTAATTCACTATAGCTATACTAGCTTTGAAAACTGTGTCCAAAATCCAAATACAGCTCGACTATTGTAACACACTTTTTAATTGTTCTGGTTTAAAAGCTGTTGTTACGGTTGCTTTCCCTACTTGCTCTAGCAATATCAGGCGAATCTGACCAGATAGAGATTTTTTGTCATGTGACATAAGCTCCAACGCTTTTTCGACTGGAATATTAGGAGCTTCTATTGGTAAATTTGCCAAAATTAACAAGCGCTCAATACGCTCAACATCTGCCTTTGTTATCCACCCCAGCATTGCTGATAACTTAGAAGCTTGCATCATTCCCACGGACACCGCTTCGCCATGTAACCAATTACCGTAACCCATATAAGTTTCTATCACATGTCCAAAGGTATGACCAAAATTTAATAAGGCACGCACACCAGACTCTCGCTCATCTTGAGCAACAATATCCGCTTTTAGCTGACAACATTTTTTTACCGCTACCGCCAATACAGATAAATCCAATGCCATCATCGCCTGCATATTCTCCTCTAACCATGTCAAAAAATCAATATCAGCAATGAGAGCGTACTTAATCACTTCTGCCATCCCCGCAGATAACTCTCGCTTTGGCAAAGTACAAAGTGTATTCATATCAGCAAGTACCAATTGCGGCTGCCAAAACGCTCCTATCATATTCTTGCCTAATGGGTGATTAATACCCGTTTTACCACCTACCGAAGAATCTACTTGAGCAAGTAAAGTCGTCGGCACCTGAATAAAGTTAACGCCTCGCATATAACTGGCAGCCGCAAAGCCTGTCATGTCACCAACCACACCACCACCGAGGGCAATCAAGGTAACATCTCGGCTAAGATGATTTTCAAGTAACACATCATATATCTGATTAATGCTATCTTGATTTTTGTATTGCTCACCATCTCGTAGGATACAGGTGTGAATTGATAGATTAGGATTACTTTTCGCTAAGGATTGCTGAAAATCTTGCAAATATAGCGGAGCAACCACGTCATTAGTGACGAGAAGAACCTGACTACCTTTGATATAAGGGACAACCTGTTCACCATAATTAGCAGAACTGACAATATTAATCGGGTAATCGTGCGTTTGCGTCGTGACAATAATTTGTTGGTTTTGAATTTGTTGGTTTTGCATAATCTTCCTGTTTTTTATCTTGCTTGAATTTAATTTTATCAATAAAGCAACATCATGTCATTTAACAAATATACCCTAAACCTTGAATCTGTGCTATTACCTCAAGCACCATTTTTTTGGGATATAATCGACCAGATATTACCTCAATATCTGCAATTTGTTGATACAAAGGATTACGAACATCATATAATTCTTGCAGGACTTGTCCAGGATTCTCAGTTTTTAATAGAGGTCTATGACTACTTTTTGCTGTACGTTGCAACTGTACATTTACATCGGCATTGAGATAAATTACCAAACCATTTTTCGCCAGCATCTGTCGATTAGCCTCACGCATGACCACGCCACCACCGGTCGCGAGGACTATATTTTGCTGACTTGTCAGTTCTTCAATAGCTTTACTTTCTCTATCACGAAAGCCTGATTCACCTTCTTTTGCAAAAATCCACGGTATGTCTGCTCCTGTCTGTTCCTCAATATAATGATCAACATCAATAAAGTCTCTATGTAGGTAACGAGCCAGCAAACGACCAATGGTAGTCTTTCCTGACCCCATTGGACCTATTAAAAATATAGAAGGTAAATGCTCTGTTTGTATCATGATATAAACCTTATATGACACCTGATATTTACTTAGTCACTAATGAAAAAAAGAAGCAATCTGTTTAGATTACTTCTTTCTTTGGTGTGAACGATAGTTAAAAATTACTCACACCATCATTGACTACACGTGTTGTGATAAAGATGAGTAGTTCGTTTTTCTTGTTATCTTTCTGGTTTTTGCGGAACAAGCGTCCAACATAAGGTAAATCACCAAAGAATGGAACTTTAGTCACACCATTAGTAACCGTATTTTTAAACACCCCACCGAGTACAACGGTTTGCCCATCTTCGACCAATACATTAGTCTGAATAGAATCTTCTGCAATCACGGTACGTCCATTAAAGACTACGGGGGCACCATTGGAAATATCAAGGTTTAGACCAATTTTACCATCTGGGGTAATATTGGGTGTCACTTCAAGACTTAAAGCCGCCTCGATAAACTCCGTTTTAGTACCATCCGAAGAGGTTGATAAGAAAGGAATCTGCGTACCAGACGAAATTTTTGCTCTTTGCTTATCAGCGGTTAATACCTTAGGCGTAGAAATAACCTCACCCTTACTATCTGCCTGCATCGCAGATAACTCTAAATCCAGCATCATATCCGACATATTCAGCAAGCTAAAGGCAATACGACCCGCAGGACTACCTACTCCCAAATTAACATTTAAATTGTCTGGACGAGTAATATCATATTTAGGATAAGCTACATCCTGCCCATTAATGGTTGTAGTTTCAATGTCAAACTTTTTTAAATTCCAAATAGTCTGCTCACTGCCACCAACTAGCAAAGTATCATTGGTAGCTGCACCATTGGATAAAATACCCCATTTCACCCCCATTTCTCTACTAAAGTTATCAGTTGCACTAACAATGCGGGCTTCAATCATAACCTGCTTTACCGGAATATCTATTTTTGCTACTAGAGCACGAATATTCTCAATACTCTCAGATGTATCTTGAATAATCAAAGTATTTGTACGAGTATCAGTCGTCACCGCACCACGCTTTGACAACAGGCTGTTACTACCCTGACTTTTTGAATCTCTAGACGAGGTACCAATAAGCTTAGCAACATCTGCCACCTTTGCATAGCTAAGTCGAATATATTCTGTACGAATCGGTCTTAGATCTTTAGCGTCTTGCAAAGCTTTTAGAGCCTCTTTTTCCTGCTTTACTAGTTTTTTGGCGGGAGCAATTAGAATAACATTACCATTCACACGCTTGTCAAGATTTTTAGATTTTAAAATAATATCTAATGCTTGATCCCATGGCACATTAATTAAACGTAAAGTAATACTCCCAGAAACCTCATCACTGGCAACAATATTCATCTCAGTGAACTGCCCCAAAATATCTAGGACATTTCTAATTTCAACATCTTGAAACTCCATAGACAGTGGTTCACCACTATAGACTTTTTCTTCTAATGTTGGCTCACTAAGCATCTTTGGAGGAGAAATGGAAATTTTTAATTGTTTTCCACTTTGATAAGCCTGATACTCAAAATCACCACCCATATCAATAATAACTGTACCATTTCTACCTTTATTTTTTGCATCAATACTATTGACCAAACTACTATCAACCTTCATATGACGCATCAAATGCCGAGGAACACTCGCTCCTATCATTCGTACGACAATTTTATTACCTTGCCGTTGCACATCAACAGGAATAGATTCATTGGTTAAATTAACAGTAACACTACCACCTTTCCCATTACCTGAGAAATTAACGGCCGACAACCCCGCGTAACTATTTTTTCCATTCATATGTGATGAATGAATATTTGGTCTCAACAATGGATTGACTTTAACAACCATATTACTATTACTTTTTTTGCTTACCGCTGGGGCAGTTGCTATTGTATTATAACCACTGGCATAGCCACTATTTGATGCACTCTCAGTAATTGGCTGTATATTAGTCACCGGCATCGAAGAGGATTTCACACTTGCCCTTGCCATTGGCACCGCTTTACGACCTTGTACTGTCAACACCAAATCATTACCCTCAACGCGAGCAGGCGTCGCCTGTGCCTTGCCATCAAGCAACACAGTCACTCGAGTCGACTCACCACTACTAACCGCTCGGGCCGTATCTACCACACCCTTATTAACCACTTGGCTACCTGTTGGCAACTTACTGGCAGAATCGAACTCTAAAACAAGGCTAGATGGGCTATTAAGTTCATAAACTCTCGGCATAACCGGCGCAGACGAAAAGCTAAATCGCAATTCCGTCGCATTTGGAGAGACCTGAGCGGTTGAAAAGTTTGTAATCACACCATCTGCCGCCAATGCAGTATGCGACAAAGCCACAATACCCATAGTCAGAGCAGAAACAGTTAATTTCGATGGTACTGAAATCATTTTCTTCATTTTATTGTTACCTAAAGTCATGCGTTAATTCCTCAAAAATTGCCATCATTAACCAGCTGGAGAAACCAAAGATGCTGGCCTCTCAACAAACCCAGAGCGATTATCTGGCACAATTTCAATTAAGTTTATCTGTGTTGCCGTTATTTCAACAATCCGTCCATAGTCCGTGCCAAGATGATCACCAACCCTCACGCTGGCAACTGACCCATCCGGACGTTGAACCAACCCATACTGATCACCCGTCGGTGAAACTAACACACCACGATACACCAATTCAGAAAGTGAATAGCTCTCCAACTCTTCTTTACTACGCGTCAAGTCTGGCTGTACTCCCGAACTATCCATCACTTGATTACTAGAGACTAATAAATTCGGTGGCATAAAAGGGCTACGCTCTTTACCAGCACTATAAACAAAGTCTTCAACTTTCTCAGGCTTAGGAGGTAATTGAATCGGTTGTGAAGGAGAGCGACGTATTTCTGCCATCTTTTCCTCTGCCAAAGAGATACGATTGTCACAAGCAGATAGCAACAATGTTAGCATACCTAAACATAACACCGATTTTAACTGAGATATACCAACCAAACCTAAGCTCAACGAATGGAAATTAAGCGACTTATTTAATTTACTCATTTTTTACTCCCATTCTTAGCAACTTTACTTTTTGATTTAACAGCAGCCATAGGTTTAGAGCGATACGTCTTTGTTTCCAGTTTTAAATCTAAAGCACCCACCTTATCAACATCTTTTAAAGAAAGTCTATCCTTCACACTACTCTTAACCGTAAAATTATGCATGGTAATAATACGAGGCAAAGCAGCCAACCCACTGACAAATTCACCAAACTGATGATAACTACCTTTTGCCGTAATTTCGATAGGCTGTTCAATAAAGAATTCTTGCTGCACTTCAGGTTTAACTGTAATTTTCTTAAAGCGGATATTGCTACCAACTCCTGTCATGTTAATCCCTTTAACCAACTCTGAAACACGTGTCTCTTTTGGTAGTTGCTCTAACAATGAATTAAACTCAACCTCCATCTGTGCAATCTGGTTTTTATATTCTTCAAGATGTCGTGCTTTAGATTCCTTTTCACGGTAAGTCTCCAACAAAGATTCTTCCTCTCTCTCTGCTGCCTGAATTTCAGCCATCTTTGATTTCACTGGAATAAAATAAGTCAGCAAAGCGACAACCGACAGCAAGATAACTATCAGCGTAATCTTAACTACCGCAGGCCAACTACCATAGTTGTTGGTATCCAAAGACTGAAAACTCTGCTTAAATTCATTAAAGCTCATTGACTGTTTCTGCTTCTTCATCTTTTTTGATGAACGCTTTTTTGCCTTCAGAGATTTTTTATTCTTAAGTAAACTCATTATTTATTGCCTCCAGTCTTTTCTGAAGCATCAGTACCCTCGTCACCATCCTTTTTCTTAATTGATGATTGAATCTGAGTTGTCACTTGAAAACCAACATAATTGTTTTCAGGATAAGCTACTTCTGACGAGTTTTTACCGGTCACTTTATCATCACCTTTCTTGATAAATTGAACAGAGGAGTCACCCATCCAGTTACTGGCATTGATATTATTAATCAATACAGAAACCACATTTGGGTTATCTGCTTTGCCAAATAAAACTAACTTGTTACCTTCCCGCTTAAGCTTGGTCAAAAACAACGCATCGGGAATTGCCCCTGATAAATCATCCCACACACGTACTGGGATAGGCCTTTTTCCCTGCAAGTCCTGAATAACCCGCATCCTTGAAAGAATATCCTCTTTGCGTTGCTCCAAGCTTTCAATCTCTTTTAGCGCCTTATCAAGCTTATTATTTTCAGTAACAATAAGCTCATTTGCCGTTTGTTGCTCTTTTAGTTTGCTATCAAAGAAGAACAGAGTAGCCAATACAGCTGCACCAGCCAATAAAGCAATCATAACTACAAGGGTTAAAAACTCTTTATTCTTTTGAACCCTTTGCTCTTCACGCCAGGGTAATAAATTAATACGAGCCATTAGTCAAAGCTCCTTAGTGCCAATCCACAGGCAGCCATCAAGCTTGGTGCATCCACAGCAAGCTGTTCACTATGCACATTTGCATCTACAGACATATTGATAAACGGGTTGGCAATGCTCACCATGGTATCAAGCTTTTTTTCTACCATGTTAACCAATCCAGGGATTGCTGCACTACCACCACACAAAACGATATGGTCAATATTATTATATTGACTAGAAGAGTAATAAAATTGTAACGAACGAGTAATTTGTTGGATAATATTATCCATAAAAGGAGTCAAGACCTCTCCAAAGTAGTCATCTGGCAAGGATTGCTCTTTTTTATAGGTAGTGGCCTCTTCATAAGTTAGCCCATAGCGTGACTGAATCGCTTCAGTAAGTTGAGCACCACCAAATAGTTGCTCTCTACTATAAACAAACTTACCATCTTTGGCGATGTACAGCGTCATCTGCGTATGACCAATATCTACCAAGGCAACCAACTCGGGAGTATTTGGCAAGGTATCAAACATCAAACCAAAAGCCCTCTCAATAGCATGAGATTCGATATCCATCACCTTAGTAGTCAGACCACCAATTGAGAGCGCCTCTACTCTTTGTTCAACATTCTCTGAACGAGAAGCCGCTAACAAGACTTGTACTTGCTCAGGGCTAATTTCGGAAGGACCCAATACCTCAAAATCTAAGTTTACTTCATCAAGAGGATAAGGGATATATTGATCAGCATCAAGACGAATTTGAGCCTCACGCTCACCATCTCCGAGCTTTGCATCCATGTCAATGATCTTGGTAATAACTGCCGAACCTGATAAGGCCGTCGCTGCTTGCTTGCAGTTAATCCCTGCTGATTTTAATGCCTGTTGAATCGCATCGCCAACCGCCTCTGTGTCAGCGATGCTTCTATCTACAACTAACCCTGGTGCCAATGGAAATATGGCATACGACTTAAGGCGGAAAAAACGTGATTGACGCTGTAATTCAACGACTTTAACGGACGTTGCTGTTACATCAACACCAACCAACTGCTTGCCTTTTTTTGAAGAAAATAGTCCCACAGACCCAATTCCTTATATATTGTATTATAAATACTTTGCTAATACTTCATTGATACTTCTTTTAACTAACATTACAATACGTTACTTAAGCGTGATATTCAAGTGTTATTGTATTTTTTTTTGATATTTTTATCTTTTAATAGGATAAAAGGTAATAAAAACTATACATTGCCTATGTATTAATAGCTCAATTGCATGTATCATACACTGGCATCGTAATATTTACTATTTTATCGAAACACACAATCATTATATTATATGTCTTTTTTTAAAATATCATTCTTAATCGTTCGTCTAGTTATTAATTGCTTACTGGCCCTTGTTGCTTTGGCAATTATTTTAGCACTTGCCTTCCCGATTGGCTTTTATGGCATGGCACTCTACTTAGAACCAACTTTGCCTAGCGTACAAGAAATCAAAACCGCTCCAAGACAAATGCCCTTACAGGTATATAGTAATGATAACAAGCTGATTGGTCAATATGGTAATCGCATGTCTCTGCCAATTAGTTATGATGAAATTCCACAAGATATGATTCATGCCTTTTTGGCCGCTGAAGATGCTTACTTTTTTGAACATTCTGGTATCAGTGTTAAAGGATTGGGCAGAGCCATTACTCAACTGGTTACAGATAATCCCTCACAAACTGGTGGCTCGACTATTACCATGCAAGTCGCAAAAAACTACTTTTTAACACCAGAACAAACTTTTAAACGTAAATTAACAGAGCTATTTTTATCTCGTAAAATTGAACGTAAACTGAGCAAGGATGAGATTTTAACTTTATATGTCAATAAAATTTACCTAGGTGAAGGTGCTTATGGCATCAAGGCAGCTGCCAAAAAATACTATAGCAAGTCATTGCATCATCTTACCATCGCTGAAACTGCCATGCTAGCAGGCTTACCTAAAGCTCCTTCTACTTTTAACCCTGTCGTCAATCCTAAACGCGCCCTAGAAAGACGTAATTGGATTTTACAGCGTATGTACAGTTTGGGATACATTGATCAAGAACAGTATCAAGTTGCCATCGATAGTCCCATTGGTTTACAGCTGTATGGTGATCGTATTGATAACAGTGAAATGCCCTATCTAGCTGAAATGGCTCGTATCTCTTTGGTTAATCAATTTGGTAGCCAAGTCATGAATAGTGGCTGGCGAGTACGTTTGACCGTTGATAGTAAAATTCAGAACACGGCAAACAATATTGTTAGAAAACATCTACGCAGATATGATAGTCGTCATGGTTGGCGTGGTGCTGAGGCTCATGACGAACCACTTTCTAAGTTTAATAGCTTTTTAAACATGCATCCAGCTAAAGTGGTTAAAGTCAATAAACGTTCATTCGAAGCTCAATTAAAATCAGGAGATGTCATTCGTGTTCCTTGGAGTGGCATGAGTTGGGCAAGAAAATATTACAGCGCCAACCGTGTTGGTGGACACTTTAGTCGTCCATCACGAATTGTATCAGTCGGAGATATTATTCGCGTCTCTCCTAAGGGTAAGTCATGGAAGCTGGTACAAGTACCACGAATTCAAAGCAGTCTTGTTTCATTAAACCCTGACAATGGTGCGGTGGTTGCAATGGTTGGAGGCTTTCACTTTGGATATAGTAAATTTAACCGTGCTACCGATGCCTGGCGACAGCCTGGTTCAACAATTAAGCCATTGATTTATTCTGCCGCCTTAGAAAAAGGCTACCGCCCAAACAGCTTGATTGATGACAGTCCGTTACAAATTGGTAAATGGCGACCGAAAAATTCCGATGGACGTTATTATGGTCCTATGGAGTTACGCAAGGCATTATATTTATCTCGTAATCTAGTCTCAATTCGCTTACTGCGGGCGGTGGGTATGGCAAACGCTCGCAGTTTGTTAGATCAGTTTGGGCTTGATAAAAGTAAACTTCCAACAACGCTATCTTTAGCATTAGGGACAGGAAAAGCGTCACCACTACAAATGGCAACTGCCTATGCCACCTTCGCCAATGGTGGTCACCGTATTCAGCCTTATCTAATCGAACAGATTTATGATTTTGATAATCAGCTACTCTATCAGGCTAACCCTAGACTTGCCTGTGCAGTCTGTTTTAACAATAATCTAAAGGCACTCAACGAAAGCCAACGTAAAAAAGCCAAAAAAATCAAGAAAACACAAGTAATAAAAAAACAATCGCTCAAAAAGCAGCCCACGCCTTCTTATGCAGATATGAGCATCGAAGAGCTAGAAGCAGAATTAAACAAGAGTAAAAAACTACCTGCTACAAATATTAAAGCTGCTGCTGATAGCAACTTAGATTCAGCAACAAACAGTATGGCAACAGCCCAGCAAGATGTCGAAGATAAAAGCATTGATGCTGATGTTAAGTCTGATAGACTCAAGGTCTATCCGGTGGAATATCAACGCGCCCAACAAGCCCCTCGAATTTTATCACCATCGGTGGCTTATGAGATGGCGGATATCTTAAGGGACGTTATTCAACGAGGAACAGCAACCAAAGCCAAAGCCCTAGGTCGCTCAGATATTGGCGGGAAGACAGGGACAACCAATGACTTCCGTGATGCGTGGTTTGCAGGCTTTCATCCTACCAATGCTACTGTGGTTTGGATGGGATTTGATAAGCCCTCTACCCTAGGTCATCGCCAATATGGTGGCAGACTTGCCTTGCCTGTATGGATGGACTACATGCGTTTTCAATTAAAAAACACCCCAAAACAATGGGTGACTTTGGATAATCATGCCAAATCGAAGAAGCAAAAAGAACACACAGTTGAAATCACTGAAGAAGGTAGAATTGACAGCAATGACGATAAGGATAAAAAGAAAAAAGCAGGTGAAACCAAGGTTAAGGTTGAAGAAATAAAACCACCAACCGGCAAGGCATATAAGCGAAAAGCACCGCCATTACCGCCACCACCTAAAAAATTACCATCAAGCCTCGATCCACAAGATGGCTCTGTTGTTGGTCATGGCGTTGGTGGTCATGGCAATCCTGCGTTAAAGCCGTTTGATCCGAGTAAGGTCAATCCGTAAAAGCGAGGACGTATTAAAAAGGCGTATCAAAAATAAAGGCGTGTTTATCTAACACGCCTTTATTTAATGCACCCTAACCTCACGTGAGTTCGGTTTAAGAAAAATATAACCATTTGATTTACAATAAGTAGAGACGTAGCATGCTACGTCTCTACGGTTGAATAATTAACTTAATTTTCTTTAAAAAACTATCAAACTTTTATTCGTATATTTTTTAACATGTTGATTTTTTTAACGAATCAAAAAATCTTATCCCGAACTCACGCTAACCTAACTTCCTAAAACAACTCAGGCATTAATTGCTCTGAGAAGTCTAACTCCATTTGCTCTCGTTGCCGACGACGCATACGCTCGATGCGTTTTCGTCTGCCATTAATCAGTCTCAGTACTTCTCGTCTTTGTTCATTGTTCATCTCAAACCAATGTTGACGCTCGACTCGACTTCTTAGACAGCCAAAACAATAGCCTTTTTTATTACTTTGACAAACACCAATACAAGGGCTAGGAATATCAAAGAGTTCAATTTGTTCATCTATCATGTTATTTATCATGCATGTTATTTATCATAAAAAGCCACTCTTAACTAAAAGGACAAAAATAATCTATGCTTTAAAAGTCCTCCCCCTGCAAAGGGGGAGCTAGAGGGGGTAATTAAAATGATAGATTATTTTTGTCTAGCTACTGTCATAAAAAGCTACTTCTTAGATTTTTTAGGCTTACTATTAATCTCGCTGTGTGGGCGTCGTCGATACGCATTAGCTAAACTCGCAATCACCAATTCCAAAGTATCATTATCGCCCTCACTCGCAACCGTACGCATCAATTTAGAAGGTGCGTGGGTTAATGTCTGCGTCAATCGCCTTGAAAAATCTTTAAGAATCAACTCCGCAGGATCATGCCCCAATTTTAAACGATGCAAACTCTCTGCCAACAACCTATCAGCCTGCTGATAAGCCATTTGACGGTATTGATTAATATCACCACCAACCTGCCGAGCTTGAAAGTTCTGCTCTATCTCTACCACCAACTGACTGACTAACAGTTCGGCATCAACGGCTGCCTGCTTACGTTGCTCAAGATTACCGGCAATCACATGTTGCAAATCGTCAATAGAATATAGGTAAATTTCGTCCAATTCATTGACTTTATTTTCAATATCTCGCGGTACCGCCAAATCCACCATCAACATAGAGCGATAACGTCTGCGTTTTACCAATGTTTTACACATATTAAAGGTAATTAAAGGTTGCATACTACCACTACAACTACTAACAATATCCGCCTTTGCCAAACAAGCCTCTAGCTCCGCTAAAGGTCGTGCTTCAATATGGCATTTTGGATTAATTTGTTGCAGCTCCTCCGCCAATGCGGTTGCTCGTTGTTGATTACGGTTACAGATAGTGATGGCACCAATCCCCTGCCCGGCAATATGATTGGCCACCAATCGATTCATCTCCCCCGACGCCACCACAAGCAAATGACAACGGGATAAATTATCAAAAATTTGCGTTGCTAATTTTGCCGTGGCAAATCCCAAAGTCACCGCCTGCGAACCGACCTTGGTATCATGTCGCACTTGTTTGGCAGAAGTCAATATTTGGTCGACAATCCAATTAAACTTGCTACTCATACTACCATAGTCTAACGCTTGATTAATAGACTTTTTTAATTGCCCTAAAATCTGCGGTTCACCGAGTATCATGGAGTCCAAACCTGAGGCAACACGTATCCAATGATTGAGTGCTTGCTGATTATAATGCACATATAAATAAGGCTCTAAGGCCACAAGTGATAAGGATTTATAATCAGCAAGCCACTGCTTCACCTGCGTGATAGTGTGGTTAATCTGTAATAGAGATTGCTGTTGGTAATTAACCGTGTCTTGAGAATTTTTTGCAATTGTGTTGTTTGAAATCGTATTAGGTGTGTTTATTGATTGGTTGGGATCCGGTGCTAATAAATAGATTTCTGTACGATTACAGGTTGATAAAATCACACTACCCTCGGTACAACGATTCAGTTGCTCAAAAGCCACCGGCAATTCATCATCGGCAAATGCCAATTGCTCACGCAAGGCAATCGGTGCAGTTTTATGATTAACGCCAATAACCAATAATTTCATGAAAAGTTAGTAACCAAACAAGCTGAGAGAAAATAAATATCAAAAAAACCGCTCATTATATCATGTTATGAATAAAGCGTGCGGATAAAACTTGTGATGTGCATAAATTCGGTTTATCATTGGCGTTTATCTTTATTTAACTTAAGGACACCCATGACAACTTCAGCCATAACAAACAACACAGACAGACCATTTGATATTATTCTTTATGGAGCGACAAGTTTTGTCGGACAATTAACCGCTAAATACCTTGCAAAATTTATCAAAGACAAAGAGATTAATGTTGCCATCGCCGGACGTAATTTAGATAAACTTACCACCTTATCTGCCGAATTAAACAACTCAGATATTAGTCTTATCATTGCCGATAGTAATGATTCACAGAGTCTTGATGATATGACAAGTCAAGCTAAAGTCATTATTTCTACCGTGGGTCCTTATCTAAAATATGGCGAACCTTTGGTTAAGTCTTGCGTAGCTCAGGGCACCGATTATATTGACCTCTGTGGCGAAATGATATTTGTACGGCAGATGAAAGATAAATATCAACAACAAGCCAAACAAACAGGGGCAAGAATCGTCAGTGCTTGTGGTTTTGATTCCTTGCCGTCGGATTTAGGCGTGCATTATTTGCAACAACAAGCAACGAAAAAACATGGCAAAGTTTGCCATAACGTCAGCATGAAAGTAAAGGCAATCAAAGGCGGTGCATCAGGAGGAACGATTGCCTCTATGGTTGCCTTAATGAGCCTCGCAAGCGATGATAAAACCATCAAAAAACAAGTCGTTGATCCTTACTTACTCATGGACGATAACAAGCCTACGGTAAAACAACGCTCCATACAAATGGCAAAGTTTGATGCTAATCACAAAAAATGGCAAGCGCCGTTTATTATGGAATCAACCAACACCCGCATTGTCCATTTTACTAATTATCTGTCTGACTTTGCTTATGGCAAAGACTTTAAATACGAAGAAATGATGTGGTATCCCAACACGCTTAAAGGTCGAATGATAGCAATCAATACCGCCTTATTTCTTGCCGGATTTTATAAAGCGGTTTCGTTTAAAAAATCTCGTCAACTGCTGACAAAATATGTCTTGCCAAAAGCCGGCACAGGACCGAGCGAACACATGCAAGAAACAGGATTTTTTGACTTGCGTTTTTACGGTTATGCCACCGATGAAGATAGAAAAAATCAGCAACCATTGATTTGCACAAAAGTAACAGGACAAAAAGACCCCGGCTATGGCAGTACAGCGATGATGTTGGCACAAGCAGGCTTATGTATGGCGTTTGATATTGATAAAAATGCGGATAAGCAAAGCAACGAAAAAATCAATGAACAAACCAACGAAAAAACCCATGAAAAAATATTGAGCGGTGGTTTCTACTCGCCTGCCATCGCCATGGGTGATCAGTTAATTGAGCGTTTGATAGCCCATGCATCTGAGTACGACCACTAACCGCGCCACGACAACGCATATAGCGACTAAACAAATTCACAAACAGCAAGACAGACAGCACCATAAAGACAATCGCCAATCCATAAATCACAGTTGCAGGCATAAAGGCTTTATAAGTGAAACTTGCTAACACAGAATAAGCAACAAGCGGACAAATCAAACCCCACAAAGAGACATAATATTCAGCTTTAAAGAATTCTTTTTTGAAATAATTCGCTAATAACACAAAGCCAAACAATAGATACCATGTTTCGATAGCAAATGAAACGCCTGTCACCATCGCAAAATAGCTATCTAAATGCATCGCATGCTGATGCTCCAAATAATGTCCAAAACGAAATGCAGAAATCGCATACAAGGTGATATTCGGAATAACAATTAACACACTCGGCAAGGCAGTTTTTTCGCCTAGACCCTGATTGTTAAACAGGTTATAAAACGTGATTAACGAAAATAATATCAATAAAAACAATCCCATACTACCTGAAACTAAAGACATAAAAGCAGCAGTATTCGCAATGGTTGCAGACTTCGCGAGAGCGGCAAATCCTGTACCTGTCACCGTCAGCATACCAATGGCAAAGGTATATAACAACCATGAAAAGGAGATTTTATTTACCGCAAATTTGGCAAAAACTGCTTGTTTTAACAGATACATCACGCTTGCCATTAAAGCA
>PDWI01005407.1_pt1 | contig 16523 bp, 16 predicted proteins | sample 1430891 | NCBI WGS metagenome assembly PDWI01 (sample SAMN01162508, study PRJNA174530) | Oral metagenome, whole genome shotgun sequencing project. | biome: Marine environment; feature: Marine mammal; material: Swab sample of the gingival sulcus; isolation source: swab sample of gingival sulcus...
CTATCTTTCATTGGCACATTAAAGTCGGCTCTTAGTAAAACTCTTTTGCCTTTAAATTCTATATCACGAATAGTCTTTTTATTCATTACATTTCCTTTCTTATGCTCCGCATATCCTTGCTAAGATCCTTCGACTTCGTAATGCTAACGCATTACTAAGCTCAGGATAAGTAAAATGTATAAAATTTGCCTACTTATTTGCAAATTTTACATTTTACTTACTTTTTCTGTCAGTCTTACTAGCTGAGCAACGTAAGAAGATTCGTTGTCATACCAAGTAATTATTTTAACCATTTGCTTACCATCAACTTCCATCACCTTAGTGCTTAAAGCATCAAAGATTGAACCATAATCAGAAGCAATAATATCTGATGAAACGATCGGGTCTTCAGTATAACCTAAAGTGTCGTTAGCTGCTTTTTTCATAGCATCATTGATTTCTTTTTCTGTTACGTTTTTCTTTAATTCTACAACTAGGTCTACACAAGAACCTGTTACTGTTGGCACTCTTAAAGCAATACCATCTAGTTTGCCTTTTAATTCTGGCATAACCAAACCAATTGCCTTAGCCGCACCTGTTGAAGTTGGCACTATATTTTGTGCACCAGCTCTACCACGTCTTGCTGAGATTGGTTTTTTATGCTTAACGTCAACCAAACCTTGATCGTTAGTGTAAGCGTGTACTGTAGTCATAAAGCCTTTTTCAATTCCAAAGTTATCTTGCAAAACTTTAACAACTGGTGCTAGGCAGTTAGTTGTACAAGATGCACCTGAAACTACTATATCGTCTTTATCTAGGATTTCGTCATTTACACCAAAAACAACTGTCTTTAAATCACCCTTAGCTGGCGCAGAAATAACAACCTTTTTAGCACCTGCCTTAATGTGAGCCATTGCCTTTTCTTTGTCATTATAAGCACCTGTACATTCAACTATAATGTCGATGTTTTCTTCTTTCCAAGGTGCTTCTTCCGCATTTCTATAGTTGTAAATTTTAATTGGCTTACCATCTACGTGTAAAACTTCATCTTTTACTTCAAAATTATGATTTTTAAATGTGCCCTGTGCACTATCATATTTAAGAATATAGGCTAAAGTTTCTGCAGGTTCTTGCTTAAAAGTTGCGTTAACACCAACTAGTTCAAAATTTGGGTTGTCAATTAGTTTTCTAACCACTAATTTACCCATTCTACCGATACCGTTTACTACTACTCTTTTCATAATTTGTGCCTCCTTAAAAACACTTAATTTTTGACCTTTCTCTATTTTTATAGAGATTATATTCTATACCAGTCCTTTTTGTTCAAGCTTTTTGTCTTGTACATCAAGGATAATTTTCCTAAACACCGCAAAAACAGGTGTTCCTAAAAGCATTCCTAAAAATCCGAATAAAGTTCCTCCTATTGTCACTGAAACTACACCCCATAGTGCTGGCAAGCCTACCTTACCATCAACAATTTTTGGTCCTATTATATTACCATCAACTTGCTGTAAAACAAGTATAAATATCACTGCCCATAAGGCTTTCATTGGTGAAATAAACACTGTAATAATAGCTACTGGCACCATGCCAATAATTGGTCCAAAATATGGAATCATATTTGTTACACCTATGATGATGCCAAATAAGAAGGCGTATTGTAGACCAAGTATTTTTAAGCCTATTATGGCTATTATACCCACAATTAAGGAATCCAATGACTTGGCAACCAAATAATTAGCAAATATAACATCCGTGTCATTTGCAATCTTAGTAGCTTTTTTTGTAAAAGTTTCTCCCAAATAAGCATTAGATAATTTTTTAGTTTTAGCAAAAAATTCTTCTTTTTCCATTAATACATATACAGAAACAACTAATCCAATAAAGAACTCTATAAGTCCCGTTGTGACAGATATGGCAAACTGACCTATTCCAGATATTAAACCCTGCAATATTGCTGGAATAAATTTTAAAACTTCTTGTGTTTTTTCGGTTATAACGCCATTGATATCTACACCATACTGATTAGAATATTGAACAAAATCTCCCGCTATATGCTGTTGATACCAAATCTCAAAATCTTTTGCATATGTAGACGAATCACTAACTAAACTTGGAATTGTGCTTATTAATTGTGGTATTACTACAAAAAAGAAGAGTGTAAATATAGAAAAAACTACTAAATAAGCAAGTGAAAGAGAAATCCCCCTCTTAAATTTAAAGCGTTTTTCAAAACTCTTCATTGCAATATTAACAACATAACCTATTGCTAAAGCCCAAAAAAATGGGGCACACATTTTAAGAATATAATTCAGTGAGTTCGTAAATAAAAACTTTTCGTTTATCAGCCTATATGCTAAAAAAGTTATAATTATTATTGGTAAAAGTTCTAAATATTTTATTTTCTTCAAGTTATTCTCCTTAAAACTCAACAATCATATTGTCAAGGATAGCCTGATTCTCATCATTAAGTTTTGTCAAATCTGACCACTCTAGTTTTATCTTGATAATATCTTTGGAATCCATCCTATCAACTTTGGCACTTGTTTCTACACCACCTAATTTCTTATACTTTTCAATGCTAGGATGCTCACGATGAATCCAAGTATACATTGAATTAGCGTTGTTTTTTTGAAACAACATTGACGATACCAATAAAAGTGAGGCAAAGTTTTGTTCATAATGCTGGTTATCGTTAACATAATGCATTAAAATTTCACCAACATTTTCATTTTCATTCAATCGTTTTAAACCAGGCACAATAAAGCCGTCAATACTACCGCCCTTTTCTTCAACTACAAAACATATTCTGTTTTCATTGATAAACCTGACCCAGTATTTTTTACGATACTCAAAATTGAAATGTTTCAAAAACGGCTCTGAAACTCTTTCCTTATGAAATTCATTCCAAACTCTGACATGCACCTTTGCTATATCAGTTGCATCGTATATGTTTGCCCTTCGTAATATCATAATTCCTCCGCTCCTGTTTTTGGATTATTGATTAAGTCCCTCTAGCAAAATTTCAATAGCCTTATTGAGTTGATTATCAGTATTTCTGTCTTCAATATCAAAGTCTTCTGATAATTCTACTTCAATATCTGGCTTAACTCCCTTTTCATGTATATTTTCACCATTCGGTGTAAAATACTCTGATGTTGTAATTTTAAAAGCAGAACCATCACTTAAAGGAATAACGGTTTGGACAACCCCCTTGCCAAAACTTGTAGTTCCAAGTAACTTAGCTGCTTTTCCATCTTGGACAGCCGCCGCAAAAATTTCTGATGCCGATGCACTGCCACCGTCAATTAAAACTATAAACGGAATGTCAATTTTATCTGCTTTTGAATCAAAAACGTTTTCTTCACCCTGTCTATTTTTGGTTGAAACAATCCTTTGCTTGCCTAAAACAAAGTCGGTTAATTTGACACACTCTGCTAAGCTACCACCAGGATTACCTCGTAAATCTATTACAAACGCTTGCATGCCCTGTTCTTTAAGTTCATTATAATGCTTTTCAAACTCCTCGGAAACTTTTTGGTCAAAACTTCTTATTCTGATGTAGCCTATTTTAGGTGCTTGTTTAATCATTTCAGCTTTAACCGAGTCAATCACTATTTCAGCTCTTTCTAGCTCCATTTCAATTTCTTCATCATCACGTAAAATAGTAATTTTAACTTTTGTACCAGGTTCACCCTTCATTTTACTAACTGCCACATCCATTTTATCTGCTGTATAAATTTCACCATTGACCTTAATTATTTTATCATCATGTTTAATACCTGCCCTTGAAGCTGGTGTGTCTTCAAAGGTGCTAATAACAGTAATATAACCAGTCTTAGACGGACTAATAGTGATTCCTAAACCACCATAAGAACCTTGGTTGAGTTCAGTAAAAGACTTAAACTCTTCTTCTGTAAAATAGGCTGAATAAGGGTCAGCTAAAGAGAAAAACAAGCCTCGAATAACACCATTTTCAATGTCCTCATCTTTTACTTCCCTGTAAAAATTATCTTCGATATAGTCTCTTAATTGATCAATTTTTTGGTATCTTGCTTCATAGTATGCTAAGTCTTTGTCTTTGACCATTTCTAACGATTTATCCAGCAATAACTCGTGCTTTTCACTTATGAGGTTCATTGCTGTGTTATTAGCAAGTTGTAACTGTAAAAACAAATACAAGGTACTAATACAAAATAAAATACATAAAACTACTAGCCAAATAGGATACTTTGTTTTAACTATTGTTTTGGTAATTTTTACCTGCCCAGCTTCTCTCAATTCTAAAGAGTCATCTTGCAATCTATCCTTATCAAAATTTTCCTGCATATTATCTTCCATCCTGTTATATCAATAATTTACTAAATCTATGGTCTGACAACATAACCCAAAGGGTCTACTCTAGTACCATTTACTCTAACTTCAAAGTGAAGGTGAGGTCCTGTTGAAAAACCAGTTGAACCAACTAGCGCTATCACATCACCTCTATTTACATAGTCGCCCTTACTAACTAGTCTTTGACTAGCATGAGCATATAGAGTTACTATGCCACCACCGTGGTCTACCATCACACAATTACCATAACCCCACATAAACTCAGAAGCTAAAATTTCACCACCTAGAGCCGCATAGATATTATTGCCAGTTGGCGCAGCTATATCAATAGCACCATGGTTGGCGCCTGACCCTGGTATTGGTTCAACCCTTGGGCCAAAGAAAGAGGTTATAGTATTAAAATTATAATCAAGTGGCCAGATCATTTGACCACCCACAAAGTCTCTTTTTATCTTCATTTGCATCAGAGTTTGAGTTATTCTTTGGCTTTCCGCCTCTAATTGCTCTTTTTGCCTTTCAAGAGCTTCCATATTTTCAAAAATTTGTCTCTTTTTAACTAATTCCTGCTCGTAAGAAATTTCTAAAGCTTCTTTTTGCTGAGTTTGTTCTTCTTTTAAATCTTCTAACGCCTGTTTTTCTGCTTCCAATTCTGCCTGCTTAATTTCTAATATTTCTTGCAAAAGTTTTAAATCTTCCAACATTTGTTTGTCATAATCAGCCAAGAATCTTATTCTATCAATCCTAGTAAGTGCATTTACTAAGTCTTCCGACCTTAAAATAATCTGTAAATAACCAGTCTTACCAAATTTATACATGGCTCTTAATCTTTTGCGTAAGGCTACTATATGGTCTTCAACATCAATCTGTGCCTTTTTGACTTCCAGTTTTTTGTCTTCAACTTGCTTATTTTTATTTGTAATATCAATTTCGGTTTGTTCTATTTCAGCAACTTGTGCCATTATTTGAGACTGTAAACTAGCTAGTTCCTGCTCCTTAACAGAATATTGTTTAACCTGTTCTTCATACTCCACCTTAGTAGCCTCTATGGTTTGCTCAATTTCATTTTTTTCTTCTTCCAATTTTTGAATTTGATCAGGATTTTTAAGTTCATTAAATATGGTATTTGGCTTAACACTAGCAAATATAACTAAGCCTGAAGCTACAAAGATAGCAAAGGCTATGACAAACAAAGACCTTATTTTTTTATTTCTTCCCTGCATAATGCTACACTTTCAAATGTTTTCTAGTGGAACGAATTGAACCTAAACTACCAATCCCCAGACCTAAGACCACAACTATAAATACAAAATTTTCAATTAAATACATTGGATCAACAACTGTAAACAAGTTACTGCCATCAATCATTTTATAACTATCAATCGCAAAGCTGTCAATTACATATTTATATAGAAAATATACTATTCCAGAAGAAAACAATGAAGAGATTATCCCTATCAACATTCCTTCTATTATAAATGGCCCCCTAATAATATGGTTTTTAGCACCAACAAATTTCATAATATTTATTTCTAAGGACCTTGAATTTACGGCTATTTTGATAGTGTTACTAATGACAAAGAAACACAAAATTAAGAGGATGGCAATAACACCCAAACCTATTTTAGCAACAACCTTGCCAAAACTTATCATACTCTCAACTTCTTCTCTGTAATATTTGATGTCTTCTATGCCTTCAAGTTTTCTGATGTTTTCAACTACTTGATTCGCCATGTTAATATCTTTTATAGTTATATAAAAAGCATTTGGTAAGGGGCTATCACCTATACCATCTAAAAGGTGGGCATCTTCACCAAAATCTTCCGCCTTCCATTTTTCAAAAGCAGTTTCTTTGTCTTCAAAAACTACAGACTTGACACCTTGAATCTTTTGTAAGTCAGTATACATTGTATCTATTTGTTTTGCCTTAACATCATCTTCAATAAAAATAATAATCTCATCAAAGGTACTTTGGGTTTGCTTGATTAAAACATTGATGTTCATCACGATCATAAAAACTATACCAAGGATAGCAAAGGTAAAGGACATAACAAAAATAGAACCAACTGTATTGGTTTTATTTTTCCATAAATTAAGGATAGCTTCTTTAAGATTGTAAATCGGTCTAATTCGCATGATAATAACCTCCAACCTTATCTTTAACTACCCTACCACGTCTTAGTTCAATAACTCTTTTTTGCATTTTGTTTACGATTGCCTCATCATGAGTTGCCATAATTACGGTTGTACCATAGCGATTTATTCTGTTAATCAGCGCCATAATTTCATCAGCAGTTGCCTTATCCAAATTACCTGTCGGCTCGTCCGCTATTAAAATCGGCGGGTTTTTAACCATGGCTCTGGCTATTGCCACACGCTGTTTTTCACCGCCCGACAATTCTCGAGGATAACTCCTAGCTTTTTCAGCGATGCCCATAAGTTGTAGTATTCTAGGCACTTCTCTACGAATTAACATTTTCTTTTCACCAAGAATTTCCATAGCATATGCTACATTATCAAAAACTGTTTTATTCTCTAATAATTTGAAATCTTGAAATATCATACCAATGTTACGTCTGATTTGTGGAACAATTCGTCTACTTAACTTAGTAATTTCTCTATCTGCCACAAAGATTCTACCACTTGTTGGGTTTTCTTCTTTAAATAGTAATTTCATCAAGGTTGATTTGCCAGCACCACTATGACCAATGATAAAAACAAATTCACCTTTTTTGATATTGATATTGACATCATCTAAAACAACGTTATTTTTTGCCATAGACTTTACTTACATTAACATACTTAATCATCTTTGTCCTCTTTTATATCACACTTACTATTATACACCCCGTGTCAAGTCTATTTAACTGTAAAAATTTTTACCAAAAAAACAGGGATTTTTAATAGTCTTTTAAAGCGTTTTGGTTCTTTTACTGCTCTATAAAGCCATTCAAAACCTATTTTACAAATCCAGCCAGGTGCTCTTTGCACATTGCCTGAATATACGTCAATTGCTCCGCCAATACACATACAAACTGTAGAATTAAGCTGAGCTAAGTTTTTATAAGCCCAAATTTCTTGTTTAGGCGAACCCAAACCAACAAAAACCACATCAGGTTTGGCTTGGGCTATCATTGCTATTATGTTAGCTTCATCCTCTGCTTTAAAATATCCATCATGGGTGCCTACACAAGTTATGCCCGTAAACTGCTTATTTATGTTGAGTGCAGCTTGTTCTGCCACACCAGGTTTAGAGCCAAACAAAAAATAAGAGCCCTTATTCTCAGATAAAAAGCCTAAAATTTTTGTCATTAAATCTACGCCTGTAACCCTTGTTGTTAAAGGTTTTTTTAATAGCTTTGCACCATATATTACCCCAATGCCATCAGCAATTACTAAATCAGCTGCTTGTAAAGCCTGCTTCAACTCAGGATTCCTGCTGGAATTAACTAACATTTCTGGATTTGGTGTAACTATCAATGCAGGGCTATCTTGCTTAATTAAATGCTTAGCCCTTTCAAGTGCCATATCAATATTTAAGGCGTCAAAAGAAACGCCCATTATACTTGGTCTATTCATATATTTTTTGCCTCATTATCCATTTATAATTCATGATTGTCTATATTTCCATCTTCACTTTGTTCAGATTTTGTTTCGCCTGTTTCTTGAGCATCAACATTATCCTCTGCTTTATTTTCAGTTTCTTCTACATTTTCAGATTCAGCTGAATTTACAGAACTCTCATCTTTTTTATCTGCTGCATCAGCTTCTGCTACTTGCTTTGCATAAGAACCTTTGATCATTATCCATATTTCTGTTTGACAATAGATACCTCTATTATCACTTCTTGGGCATAACAGCAGGTGATTGACAGGTAAAACACTACCATCAACTAAGTTACTACCATCTGTAATATCAGGTAAACCGTTAGTACTTGGGTCAAGTATTTTAGCCTCACCAGACCTTAAAATAAATTCGGTACCCTCAGCAAAGATGATACTTTCACCCGCTGCAAAATTAAGCGGAATAAATGAAGTATCACTAGAACTAGCAGTTTTTTGCGAGCTTTCTTGTTGCTTTATCAAATCTGCAATCTGCTTTTCTAGTTCAGTAATCTTTTTATCAAAATATGACTTGCTTATTAGCGGGTCTGCATCATCACCAAAACTATGCAAAGAAAAAGCTCCAAATAAAAGCAATACCGCAGTTGACAAAACTAACAATCTTTTTTTCATAATCATCTCCACCTAAACTTCAAAACACTATAAAATACTAATTTTAAACATTAAAACTAATCTTTAATGCCTTGTCGACCTTTTTCATAAAATCGGCATCAGCATGCCCAACTTTATGTATCAATCGTTTGCGATCAACCGTTCTAACCTGCTCTAACATTACTACCGAATCCTTCAGCAAACCATATTTACCCTTTGGAATTGCAATATGAGTAGGTAGCTTTGGTTTTTTGATCTTACCACTTATTGCCGCCACTATTACAGTTGGACTAAATTTATTACCCGTATTATTTTGCACCACTAAACCTGGTCTTTCGCCACCTTGTTCTGAACCAACTACAGGCGATAAGTCCACTATAAAAACATCCCCTCTAAAAACTTCATTTTTGGTTGCCAACGCTTACTTACCTCACTTTGATAATTCTACGGTTTTTACGCAACCATTTTTGCCTCTGCTGTTAACTTTAAGCTGAGGAATGTCATTGATAAACTTAAAAAATTTGGTATAACCATAAGTTCTAACATCAAAATTAGGAAAGGCATCACTTATTTTTTGACTAAGCTGTGCCAAATTCATTTCTTCATCACCTGAATTTTCAACTAGACTAACAATCGCTTTTTCAATTGAACTTTGGTCTAGTCTAGCCTGGGTTAAGTTGACCATTATCGCAGTTTCGGTACGTTTTAAACTAACCGACTTTAAACGTTCTAACATGCTTGAAAGTTTAGTATAACCAAAGTTTCTTACGTCAAAATCAGGGTGTCTTTTGACCAGCCTTGAACCAAGCTCACCAATATTGATACCACCGTATTCATCACCATATTCAGCGATAATCTTTTTAATACTTTCTTCTATTATTCCTAAATTAACATTTTCAACATTTTGAGTATCTTGACTGTCGTTTTCGTACAAAATGTCAAGGTATTTAAAATAGTTACAAGCTACACTAAAAGCCTTTGGTGTTTTCTTTTCACCCATGCCAATTACAGTCATACCAGCTTCTCTGAGCCTTGAAGCTAACCTTGTAAAATCACTATCGCTTGAAACTAAACAAAAGCCATCAACAGTACCAGAATACAAAATATCCATGGCGTCTATTATCATGGCTGAATCAGTCGAGTTTTTACCTGTTGTATAAGAATATTGTTGAATTGGCGAAACAGAATTTTCAAGTAGTGTTTGCTTCCAATTAGAAGCCGCCTTACTTGTCCAATCGCCATAGATTCTTTTATATGTAATAAGTCCATAATTTGAGATTTCCTCAAATATGTATTTTATGTATTTAGAGGAAACGTTATCAGCGTCAATTAAAACCGCAAAACGTTTTTCTTCATTTCTGTTTTCTATATTCATTATGCACCTTCTTTCCAAGGGTAAGTTTACCATAAAACACTGTTTTATGCAACGTAGGGAATTAAAATTACTACTGAAAATTAACAAAATGAGTGAACCCTAGTTCATTTATTTATTTTTAAACGCTTTAAGCTGTTTTCAACATCTTTTGTAAACCTATATTAACAAATCTTTTTTCTCATTTTACTTGTAATGTATATCTTAGTTATGCGACAATATCTTAGTTGATAGTACTTAGCAAAAAGTTTAGCATGCTTATTTTAAGGGAGAATTAATATTAATGAATAAAAAATTTTTACTATCCTTATTCTCAATGTTTTTACTATTAGTAAGCGTAATCCACGCAGACTTTAAAGACGGTGAATATCCTGTAAAGGTAGCTATATTAAAGGAATATGAAGACGATTATTCTATGGGTAATAACGCCATGCTTCCTGATGCTACCCTATATGTAAGTGGTGGCACAGCTAGATTAAGGGTTAATTTTGTCCCACTTGAAACCATGGGCTTTACTGGCTACTTAGGAGCTTTATGGGTTAACGGAACCCCAGCAACAGTAATTTCAACTTACGACGAAATTGATGAATATAATGATAGCGAAACTGGCATAGATGAGAGGATGATAGGACAAAAGTATCCACGAACACTTGAATTTACAGTTGATTTAAATAATGAAATTCAACCATGTACAGTGTATGTTCCTGCAATGGCTGAATTCGGCGATGGTGAACAAAATGCCAGAATAAAGATTACTTATCCTGAAGGCTTTGCTGAGGAACCTGTCATTTCGACCGAAGAGAACGTAAGCGAACGAAGTGAAGAAATCTCACAAAAGCAAGAACCTTCGACTTCGCCAAATGACTCCGCTCAGGATGACAATAAAGGCGAAAAATACTACACAGTACCAATAAAATTATGGCATTCTGTAGAAGACAGAGAATCGATGGGCAATGGCTCAATGACAAATGAAGCCAATATCTATTCTAAAGATGGTAAAATGACCTTATATATTGCTTCCAATCAAATGACAGTATCTACTATTACAGCTTCTCTAATTAACTTATACTATGATAATGGCACAGAATTTGTCAAGGCTACGCCTTATTCTTATAATATGAAGATAGACGGTTTTACTGAGTTAAGACCAGAAGTTTTCAGTATGCCACTTAAAAATAAAGACGAATATTTGTTTGTGATGGTTGACCCCAAGGTTGAACCAATGGGTGATGACCCTATTAAAGCTAGGTTTAAGTTTGACTTTGCGAATATGAAAGAAATTAACAAAGCAGATGCTAAACTTATAAAATTGGCTGAAAATGGCAAGGCAAAACCACAGTATGATGCTAGTAAAGAATATACTAAAACTGACAAGGGCATCAGCATTGATGTTCCAGCTGGTTCTTTTCAGCAAGACTACACTTTTTATGCCAATCAAATTAGGGGTGAAGAATTAAATAAGTATAAAAAAGACTTTGATTCTTTAGCAATTATCAAAGCTTATAAATTAAGTGCCTTAGGAACTTTAGATACAATTCCTTATGATGCTAAAAGACCAATAAATGATTTAAGAGAATCATTTCAACCTAAAAATCCTGTCACAATAACTTTACCGATTGAAGAAAGTGCTATTGATGTAAAATTATATGCCATTGATGGTGAAACAAAATCTGAATTAGAGTTTACTCAAAATGCTGATACAATAAGTTTTGAATATAATAAATTTGTGCCTTTTATACTAGTTTATAAAAAAGATATGCAGGCTAAAAATGTAACGGATACTAAAAATAGAAGTCAAGTAACATCAAATAATACAGCTCCAAATACGCCAGCTAAAAATACCGTTAAAGACTTGCTGTTTAATGTATCAAAAGTAAAAACTTATGAGAACAAAATGTTTATTACATTTTATATTATCTTGCTTTTTACACTATTAAGTGTTAGTATTTATGTTATTCAAAAGTACTACAAAAAGTTAAAAAACGAATTGTACTATGCCGAGTTCTTAAAATTAAAATTAGAAAAACAGAACCTATTATTAATAAATAAAATGGCTAATGAGGAGGAAGAGTAATGAAAAAATTTATCTTGATTTTATCTTTTGCCTTATTACTTTTAAATCCTGTTTATGCATATTCAGAAGAAAGTGCTACAACGCACGCTCATTACGAGCACCCTGAAACTGGCGTGATTGAAGACCCTGGTAATAATCCAGGGATTGGCCAAGGCATGTGTGAAAACGTTTTACATGAAACTGCCTTGTTTGAGGAAGTAAACGGCGAACTTTATCTTTGTGTTAGATATAATATGGCTAACAACATTGATAATGTAAGTTTTGCAGTCCAAAACAAAGGTGAAGAAAACTTTATAGCAGTAGATTATGAGCTAGTTACATCAACCGAAAGCACTAATGACTACAGATTTAAAGTTCCTTCCAAAGACATTATTGTTAGATCAACATTCTTTGTAGGTCCAATGGGTAGAGATGTTGTTTTCTACTTTGATTTTTCAGACTTTATTAATGGTAATACAGATTTTATAGCACTTGGCGAAAACGGTAGTATGCAAAATATCATCAGCTCTGATGTAGTAGGCAAAGGTGGTTCTACTGTAGAAATAAAGGCTGTAAATAACTTGATGAAAGCTGGTGATTTAGGCTATGAACATGGGCTATTATTAAGAGAATCACCAGAAATTCAAGCGGTTTATGGTAGTGTTTTAGAAAATAATGACAAAGAAAATAGCCCAGCTGAGCAGCTTGAAAATGATAAAGTAACAGCAGCTAGTTTAAATGAAAATGCTGAGTGGGGCTTTGTTACTAAAACAGTCTTCCAGAGTTTGATGTTTCTATTTACTGGTATTGTCCTAATATTAATGATTGTAGCATGCTTTATTTATGGCTACGCAAAACATCTCAAGAATATCAATTCAATTAAAGAGGAGGCACTTGATGAAGAATATTAAGTTATTTTTAATGGCATTTATTTTAATGCTAAGTTTGAGTGCTTGCGTAGACCAAAGCCAAGGCGGTAGGGAATCAGTTGCCAACAAAAATCCAGCAGACTTAAGAATAATTGCTAGTTCAATGGCAACGGTAGAAATTATGGACAAATTGGGCGTAGATTTAATTGGCATTCCTGACTCTGACATAAGCACAGCTCCTGAAAGATACAAGGATGTGGCAAAAATCGGCATGCCAATGACACCAGATATTGAAAAAATAAGAGCTTTAAACCCTGACTATGTTTTTTCACCAGTTAGCTTAATCTCAGATTTATTACCTAAATATGAGGCAGCTAATCTAAAATACGGTTTTTTAAACTTAAATAATATAGACGGCATGTATAAATCAATTGATGACTTGGGCAAGCTTTTAGGAAAAGAAAAAGAAGCTAAAGCTTTAAGAGATGATTACGAAAAGTTTATGGCTGAATATAAAAATGATATGCCTAATAAAGAGCCAAAAAGAGTTCTTATTCTAATGGGCTTACCTGGTTCATATATTGTGGCAACTGAACATTCCTACGTTGGTTCTTTGGTAGAACTGGCAGGAGCAGAAAATGTATACGCTGGCACTAATCAGCAATTTTTAACAATTAATACTGAAGATATGCTTTCAAAGAAACCTGATATGATTTTAAGAACTGCCCATGCTATGCCTGAAGAAGTAATGGAAATGTTTGATGAAGAGTTTAGTAGCAATGATATATGGAAGCACTTTGACTGTGTAAAAGCTGGTGAAGTTTATGACCTAGATTATAAAAAGTTTGGTATGTCAGCTAAATTTAATTACAAAGAAGCTCTTAAAGACCTAAAAGAGGTGCTTTATGAATAAAAAACTAAAAATTACACTTAGTTTTATACTTACCACATTATTTTTAATTATACTATTTTTATATTCTGTTAAAACAGGTAGCGTGCAATTAAGTATTTCAGAGCTTTTAAAAGGCTTATTCGTAGAATATAATCCAAGTGTAGCAGTGGTTTATGACTTAAGATTTCCAAGAATCATAGTTGCCTTACTAGCTGGTTCAGCACTAGCAGTTTCTGGTACTATGTTGCAATCAGTTATGAAAAACCCACTAACCGACCCTGGTATTATTGGCATATCTTCGGCTGCTTCACTGGTAGGTATGCTAACTATGTATTTATTACCAGAATACTATTACTTAAGTCCTTTATTTAGTATATTTGGAGGTTTGTTTGCTTACTTCTTAATATACACCTTAGCTTGGGACGGCGGGGTTAAACCTGTTAGATTAATATTAGTAGGTGTAGCAATAAATATGACATTCATTGGTATATCAAAGGGTCTAAAGGCTATTATGGGTGCAACGCTAACTCAAACGCAATCAATTATTGAAGGTAATGTTGCTCAAAAAACTTGGAGTGATGTACATATTTTAGCAATATATGTTGGTGTATTCTTAATAATTTCACTATTCACAATTAAGTCTTGTAACCTATTAACCTTAGAAGATAAAACCGCAAAGTCGCTAGGCGTAAATGTTAATAGGGATAGATTTTTAATATCTTTAATCGCTATCATCCTAGCTTCAATTACAACATCTGTAGTAGGAGTTATTGGTTTTGTAGGCTTATTAGTGCCACACATTGGCAGACTTTTAGTAAGTTCAGATCACAAGTTCTTACTACCATATTCGGCTATCCTAGGTGCAACCGTACTATTACTATCAGATACCTTGGGTAGAGTAGTAGCTTATCCTTTTGAAATTCAGCCATCTGTTATTATGTCGATTATAGGTGGGCCTTTCTTTATTATATTACTAAAAGCAGGAGGTAGAGATTATGGAAATTAAACATCTTTCTTTTGCCTATGATCAGACAAAAATTTTGAATAATATTAATTTAAAGTTTAAAAGAGGTGCTGTCACTACCTTAATGGGTGCCAATGGCTGTGGCAAATCAACTCTGTTAAATTTAATGTCTCGCAACCTACATTCTAAAACAGGCAAAATATATTTAAAAAATAAAAATATTGAGGACTATAAAAATAAAGAATTTGCCCGAGAATTAGGTATGGTTCATCAACAAAATAGAATTTTAGGTGATATCACTGTTAAACGCCTAATATCTTACGGTAGAACACCTTATTTAAAGCCACTGCAAAAATATTCTGAAGAAGACCTAGAACGGATAGACTTTGCTTTGGAAATGACTAATTTAAAAGGCCTAGAAGAAAAAGAAGTTGCCAAACTATCAGGGGGTCAAAAACAGCGAGTTTTTATAGCCATGGCACTAGCTCAAAATAGTAATATTTTATTACTAGATGAACCAACAACTTATTTAGATATCAAATACCAATTAGATATTTTATCTTTGGTACGAAAAATAAACAAGGATTTAGGAATAACTATAATTATGGTTTTGCACGATATCATGCAAGCTATTAATTATTCGGATGAAGTTATTGGACTACAAAATGGCAAAATAGCTTTTCAAGGAAAACCGGAGGAGGTGTTAAATAACGAAGTTATTAGTAATTTGTATGATACAAAACTTATCATGGAAAAGTTTAAAGATAGCGTGGTAGTTTTACCAAAAAATGTTGTTAATTAATTTAATTAAAAGGAGAAAAAAATGAAAAAGAGAATTTTAAGCCTACTATTTGCACTAGCACTAATTATACAAGTACCAGTGTTTGCTGACCAGGCAAAAACAAAAAAAGAGGATGGAACTTACGATGTTCCTGTATATTTAAAACACTTTGATAAAGACAGACCATCTATGGGCAACATAGCTTTAAGAAAAATAGCGAGAGTAAAAGTTGAGAATGGAAAAGCAAACTATAAAATTTATACAAGCATGATGCCTTTCCAAAAAAAGGAAGGCGGTGTAGAAGATTTTTATATATACAACACAAATGATAAGAAATCTGTACTTCCTATAAGTAAGACAGATTTTACCAAAGATACTGTTAAAGCAATAAAAGAAAAAGCAGATATAAATGAGATAAACACAATAAGCACAAAGACAGTTACAAAAGATTATCCAATTGTAGATTTATTTAAATTTGAAAAAGAAGCTGGTATTCAAGAAATTTATGTAGCTGTATACGTTCCAGCAATGGGAGTAAAACAAAAAGCAATACTTGTATTCGACTGGGATAAAGCTGAATTAGTAGCTGAAGAAAAAGAAGAACCTGCTAAGGAAGAGAAAAAAGAAGAAGCTAAAGAAGACACTACAATGGAAAAACTAGCCATTAAAGATGTTCCGAATGAACACTGGGCTTATCCAGCTGTAAACTTTGTGATGCAAAAAGGCTATTTTAAGGGTGGCTCAGATGGAAACTTTATGCCAAATGATTCAATCACTAGAGGTCAGTTCCTAACAGTTTTAGGCAGAATTGCAAAGGTAGATACAGCTAAATTTGCTGGAGCTAGTTATAATGATGTTCAAGAAGACATATACTATGCACCTTATATAAAATGGTCTCAAGAAAACAAGCTTTGCCATATAGAAGGTGACAAGTTTATGCCAGATCAAGCCTTAACTAGAGAAGAAATGGCGTACATTATGGATAAATTTATTACTTTAACAGGCAAACAACTAGAAGATGCTGTATTTACTGGCTTTAATGACGAAGCAAGTATTTCTGCATGGGC
>PDWI01005408.1_pt1 | contig 16521 bp, 17 predicted proteins | sample 1430891 | NCBI WGS metagenome assembly PDWI01 (sample SAMN01162508, study PRJNA174530) | Oral metagenome, whole genome shotgun sequencing project. | biome: Marine environment; feature: Marine mammal; material: Swab sample of the gingival sulcus; isolation source: swab sample of gingival sulcus...
TCTAATAAATCTTTCATTGATACAACAGACATATTTCCTCCTTGTTTTTGCCTCCCCATCCTTCAACTTACATGGCCACTTTCGCACAAGCATGTAATCAAAATGGGTGTGTATTTCAATCCTTGATATTCTAACATATATTTATATGAAAATCAACTGTTTTAGCAATAAAAAAGGGACTTTTTGTCCCATTTCTTATCGTCTTATAATTCTATTTTCCAAAGTCCATGAAGGTTGCAATACTCATATGCTGCAATTGCTTTTTCATCAGTCTTAAAGAATGCTTCTGGTGCTTCCCCAGGTTTTAAGAACTGAATATGACCTTGTGTTTCTGTCTCTAACCAAACCCACTGAATAAGATGTTTATCTAGCATTGGATGAGGAGTAGATCCAACGATTACTTTGTATCCACCTTCTACTTTCTCAACAACTGGTACATGTTTTTCATTTGTTTGGTCTGCTGTCTGCTCTTCAAGAAGCTCCATTTTCTCTCCACAGCACTCCAAATCGCAATTTCCACCGTTTAAAACTAAAACAACATTTTCTTCTTTTGGACATTTATAAACTTCATATCTTTTAACCATCTTTTCCTCCTTGATTACTTATATACCCATCTACTTTATTTTAAAAAATGGATTATTTCTTTTTTCATAGTCAACTGTAGTACTTCTACCGTGACCAGGATAAAGAACTAACTCATCATCTAGTTTAAAAATAATATTTAGTATAGAATTCTTTAAATCGTCATAGTTCCCACTATACAAATCATATCTACCAATACCACGTTTAAATATCGTGTCTCCAACAATTGCGCCGAATTCCGTAATAAATATTGTTGACCCATGAGTATGCCCTGGGGTGGAGATACATTTCATCTTTAATGAACCAAATGTTAAAACATCACCATCAGTAAAATAGTTTGCTTGTTTTAATAGGACCTCTCTACCTCCTATTTCCTTTGAATAGTTATTCTCCGGCTTTTCTAGAATATCTTTTTCTTTGATGTTTGCGTAAACCTCGACATTATACAAATCAAGATAGTATTCAACACCCATTATGTGATCACCATGTCCATGAGTAAGCAGTATCGCCTTAACATTTAAATCGTGTTTATCAATGAACATTTCTAGTGCTTGTTCTTTCATGCCCGGGTCAAATATAACCGCATCTTTGGTTTTGAGATCATAATATATATATATATTCTCACCATATACTCTTGTGGTAAATACATTAATCATTAGAAACTCCTTCTGCTATCAAGCAGTATTGTTACTGGTCCATCATTTACGATATCCATCATCATATGGACACCAAACTTACCTATTTTAACCTTATATCCTTTTTTCTCTAAAGTATTTCTCATTTTGAGGTATAGCTCATTTGCTTCTTTGGGTTTCATAGCACTAACAAAAGATGGTCTTCTCCCTTTTCTAGTGTCTCCGTATAGGGTAAATTGAGATATGAGATGAATTTCACCACCAATATCATCAACGGACAAGTTAAGTTTTCCGTTTTCATCTTCAAATATTCTAAGACCAACTATTTTATTTAAAATATACTCTGCATCTTCCCATGTATCATCATCTTTAATGCCAACTAAAACGTTGATTCCTCTGCCAATTTCTGATATTAACTCATCATTAACTGTTATTTTTGATGATTTTACTCTTTGCACTACCGCTCTCATAGTCTATATACCTCGATTATATTTTTAAGCTTTCCTATCTTCCTTCTTATATCCATAAGTTCATCAATATCTTTGACATCAAAACTTACTACAACGGTACTTATACCATTATTATTTACCTTGGCATTTATACTTCTAATGGGAATATTATTGTTGGATAATATAGATGTTATATCATTCAAAAAACTATTGCTATTCTTACTTATTAATTTAAGTGCAGCCGTATGATAACTAGTATCGCCATCATCCCAAGTAGCTTCTATGAACCTACCTTTGTTATCACCACTTTTAATAAAATTCACACAATCGCTTCTATGAATCGTAACACCACTACCCCTTGTAATAAAGCCAATGATATTATCACCATGTATTGGATTACAACATTTTGCAAATTTAATTAAAATATTATCAACACCGCTAATTTTAACACCCTTATTGCTTCGTTTTGTATTGCTTATTTTAACTGTAGTCTCTTTTTTGGTATAGTCAAAGAGCTTATCTTTTATGATAGGCATGATTTGTCTAAGCGTTATACCACCATACCCTACTGATGCAAATACCTGATCCATATTTTTCATATTGAATCGTTTTAAAATCACTTCTTCTATTTCATCATTTAAAGCTTGCTTCAAGGTTATGGAATCTTTTTTCAGCTCGCGTTCTAAAATATCCTTACCTTTTTCAATATTCTCTTGTTTGGACTCTTTCTTAAAATATGTTTTTATCTTTGATTTCGCATGAGAGCTCTTAACGAAGCTTAGCCAATCTCTGCTTGGACCAACAAAAGATTTAGATGTAAGTATATCTACTATATCGCCAATTTTAAGCACATAGTTTAACGGAACGATTCGACCATTCACTTTGGCACCTATACAACTGTTGCCAACGTGAGTATGGATTTTATAAGCGAAATCGATAGGCGTTGACCCCTCAGGAAGTTCTATTACTTCCCCTTTAGGTGTGAAGACATACACAAAGGAAGTAAATAGGTTCATTTTGACCGTATCAATAAATTCTGCTGCCGTATCGGTTTCATCTTGCATCTTAAGCATCTGATCAATCCAAGAAAGATTTTTAGCTTTATTCTCACTCTCCTGATTCTTATATTTCCAGTGTGCTGCAACACCATACTCTGCTACTTTGTGCATTTCTTCCGTTCTTATTTGAACTTCAAAAATTTTACCACTTTTAGCAATCAAAGTCGTATGTAGCGATTGATAAAGATTTGGTTTCGGCATCGCAATATAATCCTTGACCCTACCAGGCATTGGTGTCCACTTGCTGTGTATTGTGCCAAAGACTTCATAACAATGTTCTACTGAATCAACAATTACTCTTATAGCACTTATATCATATATCTCTTCAAAGGTTTTATTCTTAGTTTTTATTTTTTTATATATACTATAATAATTCTTTGCTCTTCCATATATTTTGTGCTGTATGCCCTTTCGCTCAAGTTCTGCTGAAATTTTTGAAATAATGTCATTGATAGATGCCTCTCTGTCTTCTCTATTGGCATTAAATTTACTATTAATATCAGCATATTCTTCAGGAAATTTATATTTAAAAGCTAAATCCTCTAATTCCCATTTCACCCTAAATATACCAAGCCTTTGGGCGATTGGCACATAAATTTCAAACGTCTCATTTGCCGTTTTTAAGATGCTATTCTTATTCTTATAACGAAGCGTTCTCATGTTATGAAGCCTGTCGGCAAGTTTCACAAGTATAACCCTTAAATCCTTACTCATTGCAAGTAGCATCTTTCGAAAGTTTTCTGCCTGTTGAACTTCATGACTCTCATACTTGATTCGCTCAATTTTTGTTACACCTTCAACAACATCTGCAACTCTGTTACCAAACATTTCGGCTATATCATCATATGTCTTAGGGGTATCTTCCAAAACATCATGCAAAAGCCCCGCAATTATCGTATCTTCATCCATGTTTAATTCCGCCAAAATAAGGGCCACATTCATCGGGTGAGTAACATAGGGTTCTCCCGACTTTCGAAACTGACCCTCATGTGCTTCGATCGCAAAGTCAACCGCTTCTTCAATGCGATTCATATTTAATTTTTCATTAATCTGTTTCAATTTCTGAAAAAATAAATTTTTATCCATTTAAGCATCCTTAATAAATAACTAAACTCTTCACTTCATATCCATCTAAAACATTTCTTCCACTTAAAAACGATAGTTCTATTAAAAATAATGCACCTACTACTTCTGCGCCTAGTGATTCAACTAAGTTAATCATAGCTTTCGTTGTGCCACCTGTTGCCAGTAAATCATCTACTATAAGAATTTTTTGACCTGGCTTTATAGCATCTTTATGAATTTCAATAGAGTCCGTACCATATTCTAATTCATATTCATAATTTACAACTTCTGCTGGCAATTTGCCAGGTTTTCTTACAGGTACAAACCCCTTATTCTTTTCATATGAAATAATTGGACCAAATAAAAAGCCTCTCGCTTCTGGTGCAACAACAATATCAAAGTCAAAGTTGTCACTTTCTTTCAGCATTAATTCAACGGAATGTTTAAACGCATCCTTATCTTTTAAAAGTGTTGTAATATCCTTAAAGCTGATTCCTTCTATTGGGTAATCCTGTATTTCTCTAATTGTGTTTTTTAAATCCATTCCAATCCTCCATTAGTTTATTCATCTTATTATATGTATTGCTATTTTTTAGTAAAACACTGTTCTTATTATCGTTAAATTCTATCATTATACTCTCTTCTTTTATATCATAACGAATTAAATTCAATTCGCTAAAAATTGTTAACGCTAACAATAGCCCAAGGTAATTATTCACCCGTTTCAAATCAATGAACGGATTGCTTTGAAAATATTTATATGATTTTCTAAGTGTAGAATCATCTGGGATATTTAACATTATATTTTTTTCCACTTTATCTAAGTCATATTTAAAATCTTTCCATAGAAAGATACTCGGAAGCGATTTTGGCAACCGGTGAGAAGAATAATCAAATTCTTCCTTTTTTATACCACCATATTTAATCAAGTTTTCATAATCTATAAACTCAATGGATGCGTTTGTCTTAGAATAATTAGAAAATGAATGAACTAAATCAATATAATAACTTAGTAAAAATGGATTATGTGATATACAGTATTTATTGATCGCTCTATAATCTACAATCTCCAGTTGAAGATTCTCATGCCCATTAAACGTATTAATATCTAGACTAAATATTATATCATATTTATAATCAATTTTAAAATATTCAAAGTTATTTTTCTTAAAATATATTCCTTTTAAGTGCATTCCATTTTTTTCAAAATCTAAAACATAGAAATTGTTATTCTTGCCATATATTTTAATATTCGCTAGTTTTAATCCTAATAGCCTAAATACCGGTTTTTCATTTCCCACACCATAAGGTCTAAGTTTATTGAGCTCATGAACTAGTTGACTATTCAAATTGTCTATACTGACATCAAAATATTCATATGTCTTATAACAAGACTCTTTATTAAACTTCTCCTCAGCGTATTTTTCAACGTTTTCCTTAAACAAAGAATAATTATTTAAATCTACTTCAAGACCGGCAGCTTGTTTGTGACCACCATATCGAATGATATTTTTTTTATTGTTATTTAATACATCCAGCATATCAAAATCGCCATACGATCGACACGAGCCGGAAAGTGTTTGTTCTTCAGATAATAATATACAAGGCTTTCTAAGAGCAATACTTATTCTTGATGCTGCAACACCAAGCACTCCTTTTTTCCATTTTTTTGACTTAGCAACGACTATTTTTTTATCAGAAAAATCTTCTTTTAATACTTCATCTACGATACGTTTTTCTTCTATTTTTCTTTTATCGTTTAACCGTATAAGATAATTGACTAAAGTAGTATCTTGAAATTCTACAAACAAATCAAGCGCTCTTTTTTCTTCTCCAAGTCTTCCGGCAGCGTTTATAATAGGCGCTATTTTAAAACCAATATCACTTTCATCAATGGATGTTAGCTTTAGTGTTTCGATAAGTGTATTGAGTCCTTTAAAACTTGAACCCTTTATGCGTTCTAACCCTTTTACTACCAGAAATCGATTCTCATCTTGTATAGGCATTACATCTGCAATAGTACCTAACATAGCTAGTATATAAAGATCTTCATTAAATTTAAAATCGAAACATTGTGCGATTGAGAGCGCAAATTTAAGTGCAACACCTGCCCCAGCAAGATACAGGTACCCTCCACCTATTTTGGGATTTATACATACCGTACTAGGCAGTTTCTCTTTTAATTCATGATGGTCTGTAACAATCACATCAATACCTTGTTTCATCAAAGTATCTACTTCGTTAACCGATGTTATACCACAGTCGACTGTTATTACTAAATCCGTATCCGATGTTATTAAATCAAGTGATTTTTCATTTAACCCATATCCATGAGTATACCGGTTAGGTATTATGACCTCCGTCTTTACGCCATTATCCTTAAAAAAGTTATAAAGAAGGCTGGACGCTGTAATACCATCAACATCATAATCTCCAAATATAACAATATTGGCTTTGGATGCTACATGCTTCTTAAGCACTTCTAACGCTTCATTAGTATTCGCTAAATCAGATGATAGTGATGGTTGTAAAAAACGATCAATCTCTTTATCACTTAAATTCATAGTGGATAAGACTTCACAAGCAGAAAAAGACAGCTCAGTATTACTAGCTATCTCTTTTACTCTGTGATTATTTATGTTTTTCTTATTCCACTTGTTCTTGTATAATCTCATGATTTTCTTCTTTTAATCTAAGTGTATTTTCCAATTCTACAACTTTTTTCTCGCACTCTTTAAGACTTTTTTTCAAAGAATCGGTTTGCTTATATTTTTTAAATCTGTCAAGCAAACTAACTAAGAAAGCCATCATCGCGCCAAATAAAACGGATATAAATATTACAAGCGCTAATGATACATCAAGATTTGTAAAAAAGAAATTTACATTGACACTTTCTGCATTGATTACAGCAAATAGTGAAACAAATACTAATAATACAAGCAGAATGATTACTTTATTCATTAATTCCTCGCTTTTTGTTTTTTAAGTAGCGCCCAAATTGGTCCAGCGATAAAGATAGATGAATAGGTACCAACTACAACACCAGTCATAAGAGGCACAGCAAACTCTCTTATACTCTCTGAACCAAAGGCATACAGACAAGCAATTACAGCGAAAGTTGTAAGTGACGTATATATACTTCTTGCAACAGTTTGAGATACAGAAACATCCAATATCTCCCCACGCTTCTTAGTACCTAACGCTTTCCTATTTTCTCTTACCCTATCAAATATTACGATGGTATCATTTATAGAATAACCAACGATTGTTAGTATCGCAGCTATAAACGAACTGTTTACTGTTATGCCAAGCAAAATATATATACTTAATAGAATTAACACGTCGTGTATTAAGGCTATAATCGCTGCAATTCCGTATAGTATTTTAAACCTAAACCAAATATATATAAGCATTCCTATCGATGCGATGATAATAGAATATATTGCTTTAGTAGAGATCTCTCTACCAATGCTCGGACCAAATTGTTCCCCCTCAAGCATCGCATTCTTATCAAGGCTAAACTCTTTTTTTATCGCATTAAATACTTCTTTTCTCTTAGCCGTATCAAGTGCTTGTTTTGTCTTTATTGTAATGATATTTTTATTTTCAGCAGAGTATATGATACTAGGTTTTAAATCGAAACTATTTATACTAGCTTCAATTTTGCTCGCTTCAACTGTCTCACCCATATCTATTGTTATAAGTGTTCCACCTGTGAAGTCAACTCCTAAATTGAAACCAAGTGTGAAAAAACCAACCACTCCTGCAAGTATAACTGCTAATGATATAGATAACCAAACTTTATATTTTGATGTAATGTTAAATTGTCTTTGTTCTTTATATGAATCCTTGAATCCATATAACTTTTTGTTTTGTAAGAAACTAATTCTAGATATATTAACAAGTATAATTCTAGATATAACAATTGATGTAAACATACTCAGCAAAATACCTACCATAAGCGTTATTGCAAAACCTTTAATTGGTCCCTCACCAAAGTTAAATAATACGACAGCAGCAATTAGTGTTGTAATATTGGCATCAAGTATCGTTCTTAGCGCTTTACTAAAACTATTTTCGATTGCTTTTCTAAGTGACCTGCCTAATTTAAGTTCCTCTTTTAATCTCTCAAATATGATAACATTAGCATCTACCGCCATACCAATAGAGAGTACAAGACCTGCTACACCTGGTAAAGTAAGTGTCGCCTTGAGAATCACAAGTGTAGTAAATAGTAGCGCTGAATAAAGCACCAACGATATTGAAGCAACAAATCCTGGAAGTCTATAAACTAATATCATTAATAAGATGATAATAGCAAAACCAACTAGTGCTGCTTTAACAGATTTGTTTAATGCACCAATGCCAAGTGTCGCGTTTACTAAAGTAGTCTTTATTTCTTTTAGTTCTACAGGCAGTGCTCCGCCTTGAATAAGAGAAGATAAAATCTTCGCCTCGTCAAATGTAAAGCTTCCTTGTATAATAAGATTTTTTTGAGCAAGAATCTTATCTACTCTAGGAGCAGATATTACTTCACCATCAAGTACAATAGCTATTTGGCCTGCACCTGAAGGATACGTGTTAACAATTTCCTTTGATGCCTCAGTAAATATTTTTGATGATTCATCTGTCAATTCGAGTCCAACAGCTGGATTATTGTACTCATCTTCAGAAATAGTACTTCCTTTTAGCTTATCACCTCGGAACAAAAGTTTCCCTTTAAACTGATCTGATTTTATCCCTTCTTTGGCTACTGAATCCTTATCCACCTGATAAAACTCTAATATTGCAGTTTTTCCTATGTTTTCAACTGCTTCATTTATGTTCTTAACGCCAGGAAGTTCTATTCGAATCCGATCTTCACCTTCTCTTACGATAATAGGTTCCGTTAAACCAAGAGAGTTTACCCTCCTGCTTAAAACCGATTTCGCTTCATCCATTAGTTTGTCAAACTCTTTTGAATCAGCATTTCCTCTCTCTCCTTGATATACAACAGCAACACCGCCTTTAATATCAAGTCCAAGTTTTAGCTTATTTATCAAGGCTTCTTGATTAAAAATACCTACAAAAGTATATAAACCATATACGGAAATAATCACCATTATAAGTATGACAGCTAATAAATTTTTTATCTTCATCTCTGATCCTCCATAAAATCTTTTGCTTTATTTATATATTCTAAAGCATTTTTTTCTATTAAACGCTTCTCTTCCTTTGTTAAATCTCTAATTATTTTTGCCGGACTACCATAGCAAAGTTTTCCATCAGGTATTACCATACCTTTTGGCACCAATGAATTAGCACCGATAATGCAATACTTTCCTATTTTACTCCCATCTAATATGGTTGAACCCATTCCTATGAGAGAATAGTCATCGATTTCACACCCATGTATAATTGCGCTATGACCAACCGTTACAAATTTACCAATTATGGTTGGGCTTCCTTCGCTCTCATGAATGCATACTAAATCCTGAACATTAGAGCCTTCTCCAATTACTATTTCCCCAGAATCAGCTCGTAATACAGAACGAAACCACACACTGACATTCTTATGTAAATCTACCCTACCAATTACATCAGCACTCTTGGCAATAAATACACTTGAATCAATTGTAGGACTATACTGTTTATAATTTTTTATCATTATCTATCTCCATTTTCTTAATTGCTAAATAGATTGCCAGTTCAACCCTCTTTTTCTGCATACTACATGCAATGTCGTAAGGTATATTTATATCGTTATTAAAATTATATGCGTTTGCATGACAACCACCAGAACAATAATATTTATTCCAACAATTTCTGCATTCATTTTTGGTAAAAACATTGACTTTGGTAAAATCACTAACGATATCATCTCTTGTTATCCCACGATCTAAATATCCAATGATAAAATCGGTATTTCCAACAAACTGATGACACGGATATATCTCACCACTTGGCGTTACGGAAACATACTCTGATCCGGCACCGCAGCCACTCGCTTGTTTGATAGCACATGGACTTTTTCTTAAATTGACATCGAAGTGAAAAAAGTGATAACTATCATTGCTATTATACTTACTTTCTAGAGAATCTGCAAGTCTTTCATATTCGTTTAATATTTTTTCAAGATGTTTCTCTTCAATGGTATATGGAAGTCCTGGTTCACTCACAACTGGTTCTACACTTATTGATTTAAAACCCTCTTCAGCTAAATGCTTGACGTCCTCTGAAAAGTCTAAGTTAAACTTTGTAAACGTACCTCTAACATAATAACTTTTATTTCCTCTATTTGCTACGAATTTTTTAAACTTTGGCATTATGTAGTCATAAGAGCCTTTATCATTTACCGTCTTTCTCATAAGGTCATTCGTTTTTTTTCTGCCATCTATGCTTAGCACTACGTTATCCATCTCTTTATTTAAAAACTCAGAAACATCATCATTAAGCAACATACCATTCGTGGTTAAAGTGAATCTAAATTTCTTGTTATATTTCTTCTCAAGCCCTCTCGCATAGTTTACAGTATCTTTTACCACACCAAAGTTCATTAGTGGCTCACCACCAAAAAAATCAACTTCTAGATTGTGCCTCTTGCCAGACATTTTTACTAAAAAATCCATTGCTTTTTTTGCTATTTCAAAACTCATCATCTCTTTAGAACCTTGAAAGTCTCCTTGAGAAGCGAAACAATACTCACACTTTAAGTTACAATCATGTGCGACATGTAAACACATAGCTTTAATTAATGGTTCTTTTTTGAAGTTTTGGTTTATATTAAAAATTTTGTCTTTTGCAAATAACATACCATTGTCAATAAGTTTTTGTATTTCAGCGATGGCCATATCGATATCACTAGAATCATATTTATTTTTTAATTGCTCTCTCGCTTTTTCAAAATCTTTTTCAAAATCTAATATATCATATACGATTTCATCAATTACATGAACAGACCTGCTATTTATATCTAAAAGGATATATAAATCCTTGTATTTGTATTTATGAATCATATTACCTCTAAAAAAATTAAAAAGCAGCCATTAGCTGCATTTATTTATTCTCACATTCCTGATTGCCAACAGTACAAGATGTTTTGCAAGCTGATTGGCATGACGTTTGACATTCACCACATCCAACATGTTTTTCTGCATCTATATCTTCATAATAGATTGTCTTTATATATTTCATTTTAACCTCCTACTTTTCAATTATAGAATGAATCGCAGTTCTCTTTATCCTAAGAGTTGTCCCGCTAGACCTAAATACCAATTCATCTTCTTCAACCGATTCAATTGTTCCAACAAAACCACCTATAGTTATGATTTTATCTCCTCTTTTTATATTATCTCTAATTTTTTGCATTTCTTTTTTCTTTTTCATATTAGGTCGAATAAATAAGAAATAAAGCACCACAATCAATACTGCATAAACAATTAATATTTGAAATGTGCCACCATTTGATAAAAAACTTGTTGCTAAAAACATCATAACTCCTTTCAACACTACTATTTTACCCTATTTTATTTAAATTTGCAAAGAATTCATCATAAAACTCTTCAAATTGTTCGTTCAGTATCGCCTCTCTGATATCCTTCATAAAATGAACTAAAAGATAAGTGTTATGATACGACAGAAGTCTTGACGCTAATATCTCTCCACTTTTATATAAATGTCTTATATATGCTCTCGTATAATTTTTACATGTATAGCATTGACAATCTTCAAAAAGTGGTCTGAAGTCTTCTTTATATTTGCTCTGTTTTATCGATATATTTTCGCTAAGTCCCATTGCCACTCCATGACGCGCTACCCTAGTAGATAACACGCAATCGAACATATCAACGCCTCTTTTTACGCCTTCAATCAAGTCAATAGGTGTTCCTACCCCCATAAGATATCGGGGTTTATCTTCTGGTAAATAGTCTGGTAAATAATCAAGCACTTCTAACATCTCATCTCTACTCTCACCAACACTAAGCCCACCAATAGAATAACCAGGAAATCCAATTTTCACCGTTTCTTTTGCCGATTCAATTCTTAAATCTTTATATAAACCACCCTGGACTATGCCAAATAGCGCCTGATAATCGTTTTTATGATAATCTTTACACCTTTGAGCCCATCTAAGCGTCCTATGCATGCTGTCTTTTACATACTCGTATGTCGATGGTATTTGGGGACACTCATCAAAACACATTATAATATCAGCGCCGATATTGTTCTGTATTTCTATTGCCTTTTCTGGTGAAAAGAAAAGCTTTGAGCCATCTAAATGTGATCGAAACTCAACTCCTTCTTCGCTTATTTTCCTATTTTCCTTAAGGGAAAATACTTGGAAACCACCTGAATCTGTAAGCACTGGACGATCCCAATTCATAAACTGATGAATCCCTCCTGCTTTTTTTATAAGTTCGCTAGAGGGCCGAATATGAAGATGATATGTATTGCTTAGTATTATTTTGGCATCGATTTCCTTCAAATCATCTGGTGTAAGTGATTTAACAGTAGCAGCTGTACCGACTGGCATAAAAATGGGTGTTGTAATTTCACCATGTGGTGTAGTAATGACACCTGCCCTAGCTTTCGTTTGTTTATCTGTTTTTTCTAATGTAAATTTAAACATCTTTCCTCCATGAATATATTAGCATATAAAGGGTAAAAATAACAAGAGAGGAAACGCTATGTATAAGATAAAAATTAAAAAGCTCAACGGTGAATATACAACGTTAAAAAAATATGAAAACAAAGTTATTCTAATCGTGAATACTGCAAGCAAATGCGGCCTTACAAAACAGCTATTCGAATTAGAAGAATTATATGGTAAATATAAGGATAAAGGGTTTGAAATATTAGCTTTCCCTTGTAATCAATTTGGTCATCAAGAACCTTTAAAAAATTCGGATATAGAAAGCATCTATAGAGGAGTATATAATATTAGCTTTCCCATATACGCAAAGGTAAAAGTAAATGGTGAGAATGAATGTGAATTATTTCAAGAATTAAAAAAACAGAAAAAAGGTCTTATAAACGATTCAATAAAATGGAATTTTACTAAGTTTTTGATAAGTAAAAATGGTAGAGTCATAAAAAGATACGCTCCAAAGATCAATCCTTCAACAATTGAAAATGATATAAGGAGCGCAATAAACGACTAATATATATACATGGCATCGCCAAAACTAAAAAAACGATATTCATTTTCTATAGCTGTTCTATAGATACTGAGTATTTTTTTTCGTTCATAAAAAGCGCTGACCAGCATTAAAAGTGTTGATTCGGGCAAATGAAAATTTGTTATAAGAGCATCAACTGAATGAAACTCATATCCGGGATATATAAATATATCCGTATTACCAGAATCGGCTTTTATGGCGCCAAACTTTTTAAAAATGCTCTCAAGTGTTCTTACGCTGGTTGTACCAACTGCAATTACCCTATTAGCTGATGTTATAATTTCAGCGTTTTTTTCGTCTAATTCATAATACTCAGAGTGCATTTTATGTTCTTTTATGCTCTCACTTTTTACACTTCGAAATGTTCCAAGCCCAACATGTAAGGTAACATACGCTATCTTAACACCTTTATTTTGTATTTTTTCAATTAATTCATCAGTAAAATGAAGCCCTGCTGTTGGCGCTGCTGCAGAACCGAGGTTCTTAGCATATACTGTTTGATATCTTGACTCATCTCCTGTATAACTTATATACGGTGGCAATGGCATAGCACCAATTTCATCTAGTATTTCATAAATATTTCGTTCATTACTGAACTCTATAAATCGAATGCCTTCTTCACCTTCTTCTACTATTTGACCAGTTAAATCCTTAGAAAAGGTAAACTTATCTCCGACTTTGGCTCTCTTAGCAGGCTTCGTAAGACATTTCCATACATTTTCTCTAACGGTCTTGAGGAGTAAAAATTCTACTTTTGCACCTGTTGAGCGTTCCCCATAAATTCTAGCGGGTATGACTTTTGTATTATTTAACACAAGAGTGTCTCCATCGTTTAGATACTCTAAAATATCTTTAAATTCTTTATGCTCAACACTATCACTATCTCTATTGATAACCATAAGTCTCGATTCATCTCTTTTTTCTGCAGGAGATTGGGCTATTAATCGATCTGGTAAATTGTAAAAAAAATCACTTTTCTTCATCATTATCACCATCAAAAGTAAATTCATCCAGATTATACTTATAATTTACTATGTCAATACCCAGGTGTTCATATGCTTTTCTCATTACAACTCTACCCCTCGGTGTTCTTTTTATGAATCCTATCTGCATAAGGTAGGGCTCATAAACATCTTCAATTGTATTTTTTTCTTCATTTATTGAAGCCGCAAGGGTGTCAAGTCCTACAGGTCCACCATCGTATTTTTGTATGATAGATAGTAGTAATTTAATATCCGTCTTATCGAGCCCCAGATCATCTATCTCAAGCAAATTTAATGCTTTTTTACAGATAGCGATATCTATCACACCATCGTTCGATACAAGGGCAAAATCGGAAACCCTTTTTAGAAGCCTATTGACTATCCTTGGTGTTCCTCTAGAGCGCATAGCTATTTCACTTCGCGCTACATCATCTATTTTAATATCTATAAGCTTCGAACTACGATCGATGATTCGTTCAAGTTCACTTTTATTATATAGTTCAAGTTTTAATATAACACCAAACCTATCTCGAAGCGGACTGCTTAAATCTCCCGCTCTTGTTGTTGCACCGATCAATGTGAATTTTGGTAAATCAAGTCGAATACTCCTTGCGCTAGGTCCTTTCCCTATCATTATATCTATTGCATAGTCTTCCATAGCAGGATATAGAACTTCTTCTACTACTCGATTCAGTCGGTGAATTTCATCAATAAAAAGCACATCATTTTCTTTAAGATTTGTAAGTATTGCAGCAAGATCTCCCGGTCTTTCAATCGCAGGTCCTGATGTGATTTTTATATTTACACCAAGTTCATTAGCAATAATGGAAGATAGTGTAGTTTTACCTAATCCTGGCGGTCCATATAATAAAACGTGATCAAGACTTGTATTTCTAATCTTAGATGCTTCTATAAAAACCTTTAGTTTTTCAATTTGCTTATCTTGTCCAACATATTCGTCAAAACTCGAAGGTCGAAGCGAATTATCCTTCTTATCTTCTTCCGTAAAATTTGGACTAACTATTTCTCTTCTTTCCATGTTACCTTCCTATTTCTAAAAGCGCATTTTTTATCAACGTTTGTATATCTAAATCATAGTCTAATTTATTCAATACTGACTTTATTTCAAGTTTCTTATATCCTAGCTCTTCTAGCACACTGATAAGCTCTTTCTTTTTCGAACTATCTTCTGCTACACTAGGACTATTTTCCTCAACATCAATATATGTAAACTCTTTTTTAAATTTATCGATTAATTCAAGTACAATTTTACCTGCTGTTTTCTTACCAATACCTGGTACTTGTGTTAAAAAATCAGTGTTTTCATCAAGTACAAGCGATATTATTTCTTTTGCAGTAAGGCGATTTAAAAATGATATAGCAGTTTTTGTTCCAACACCACTAACACTCCTAAGCTTGTTAAAAATCTTTTTGTCAAGTATATCTTTAAAGCCATATAATTCTAATAAATCTTCTTTTACCACCATTTCTACATAAAAAAAATCTATGTCATTTAACGAAAGACTAGCGATGTCCTTCATGCTTAAATTCAACAAATAACCTATGTCGTTTACTTCTAAAACAATATGATCTATATCAATATATTTAATTTCACCTCTTAATGTAGATATCATGCAATCCTCCTTATACGATTATATCACAACTTATATTTTTATACATTTTTATTTATCTTTTTTACATTTTGTGTTATACTCAAAAAAGGTATGGAGGTATTATGAAATATGTAATAATATTATTAACTTTATTATCATTTATAGTCTTATTTTTCTACTTATATATAGTATTTATAGGTAAGATGATTGCAAAAAAGACGAGAGTAAGTGATCGATTTATATGGACGTCACTAAAACTATTAAAAACCACTGACGAAAGAGTTGATTTTAAAACAGCTACTATTTTTCTAGATGAAACAAAATTATATATAACAAAACACAATATATTTAAAATATACAATTTACTATCTGAAAACAATTATAATGAATTTATTACTATACCATTAAATTCAATAAGTGTTTTTGATTACTATGATGTCAATAAAAATGCATCAGTTAAAGTTATCACTTCTATTTTTAATAGAATATACATTAGAAATACATTCATACTTCAACTTGAATATATAAATGAATCAGGAGAAAATATTAGCTACAAATTCAATTCTAAAAACACTAGTGCAGATGATTTTGAAGCAGCGTTTATAGATATAGATCATAAAATATATAAACAGAGAGTTGCTGAAGCTTCATATGAATTAACAGATGATAAAAAAAATATTTATAAAAAAGTAAATAAAACGACTCATTTAAATAATGATAATAAGACCGCATTTTTAAAACAAGAAAAGCCTAAAGAGGATGTTGTTAAAAAAGTAAAACCAGTTAAGCCAGTACAGAAAAATGACGACACCACTATCCTTAAACAAGAAAAACTTAAAGAGGATGTTGTTAAAAAAGTAAAACCAGCTAAGCCAGTACAGAAAAATGACGACACCACTATTCTTAAACAAGAAAAGCTTAAAGAGGATGTTGTTAAAAAAGTAAAAAAGGCTAAGCCGGTAGAAAAAAATGATGACA
>PDWI01005985.1_pt1 | contig 16516 bp, 18 predicted proteins | sample 1430891 | NCBI WGS metagenome assembly PDWI01 (sample SAMN01162508, study PRJNA174530) | Oral metagenome, whole genome shotgun sequencing project. | biome: Marine environment; feature: Marine mammal; material: Swab sample of the gingival sulcus; isolation source: swab sample of gingival sulcus...
TGGTCGTGGCGGACGCCACCAGCTAATCGAGGATGATAAACCCGGGACACGTCGTGTTTGGCGTGCCCGGGTAGCCCATGCGGCAGCGGCGATCCTTTCTCATACTGGTCGGCCTTTTAGTGGGCCGGTCGGTGTTGGGCTTGAGTTCACGATCAGTCGGCCGAAGTCGGCACCTAAGTCACGTATCTGGCCGGTCACACGTAGCAGCGGCGACCTGGACAAGCTGGCAAGGCTGGCTTTGGATGCGATCACCGACGCTGGTTTGTGGGCTGATGATTCACAGTGCTGTCAGCTGCACTGCACTAAACGCTATATGGGGGCCGAGGGTGCCCTACCGGAGCCGGGTTTACGGCTAACTATTTGGGAGATTGAGTAACGAATGGGTGTGCATTTAGTGGCCGCTGCTTGCGGTCCAGAATGGGCGCACCTTAGCGATCGTGCTCGAGTTGTGTTGTTTCATATGGCTATTGCTGCCCTCGACACTGACAATGGTGAAACCCCTGCCGCTACGTGGTGGAAGGGGTTAGATAGTTTGATTTTAGATGTACTGGGGTTGGACCCTGGTGAGCTTTCTTCTACTGCTAAGAAGACTGCCTTTCGGAAGATTCAGCGGGCTGTTCAGGAGCTTCGCGAGGCTGGCGCAATTGAGTTGTTACAGCAGGGTCACAATGGTCATCCGAGTGTTTATCGAGTTTGTTCTCAGCCTGTTTTGTTGCGTCAAAACCCTGTGGATAACCCTAACTAAACCTGTGGATAAACTTGTGGATAAGTTGTGTATTATCTGTGGATAACTAAGTGGTTGGAGGTTGTAGCACGTCACCCAGCACCGTCCTTAGCACGTCACCCAGCACCGTCCTTAGGACGTCACCCAGCACCGTCCTATTAAAAGGATGAGGATTAAAAGAGGATTAAGTAAGAGGAACTGTTAAAAGTTAACTGTTTAACTTACGTGTCGAAAAAATTCAGAAAGCAGAAAAAATTCAAATGAAAAAATCGAAAATCACTGAACCGGTAACCGGAACTTTGATGACTCCACTTTCGCCAACTGGATTTGAATCAACCCCGACATCTGGGTGGTCGCAAACTGAGCGAGCCATCATCAGCCCAACAGTTCCACCCAGCCGACACCTTGGGGACCCGATCGACGTTACTGCCCTCACCGAAGGCTTCTTTGGGGTCGTTATTGCACCCCGGGGGACCAAGACAGCCTCTAAAATCCCACATAACACACAAAACAGGGGCTAGGAGCCACAAACAGGGGCAAACCCTTACAAAGGTACCCCCAACACAAAAAAGCCCCGCAGAAAGGATTCTAGAGCTTTGAGTCGATACCAAGCCCTAACCTGGATGCTCCAAACAATCCCAGATGACTGGGAACTTCTACACCAAATCGGCCCAACCGGCACTAAAACCAGCAATCCCGCACCCCAACAAACCCGAAACCGGCCACCAGCAAACCTGGAAGCCATCCACCTACTCAACACCCGAAAACCCGCCACATGGTGGGGGTTAGATCCCAGATACGTCCACGTCAAAGACATAGCCCCCCTGGCCATGCTCGAATCCTGGAGCAGGGTCATTCACGAAGACGCCCTAGACCTAGGCCTCGATCACCCCGAACTGGTCGACCCCCCAACCATCAAAACCGAATGCGAATGGCTCCAACAAATGCTGCACTACGCCAACGCCCAACAATGGGCAACAGAATTCGCAAGAGACATCGCGACCCTAGCCAGATCACTAAGAGCAGCACTAGGCGAACACATCCCCCCAGCCAAAAACTGCCCAACCTGTGAGGCACAAAAAGCAGTCATCTACACCATGGCCGACACCCAAACCATCTGCCTAGAATGCGAACAAACCCGCCCCACCGGCATCAACCAAATCAAAACCGAAAACCACCCCCTGGCCACCATCAACCAAGCCGCCACCCACACCGGCATAAGCCACTGGACCATCCGATCATGGCTACGCCGAGACCCCACACTATGGCGCACCACCAACCAAGCCGGACAAACCCTCATCCGGGTTGACGACATCAAAGCCCGCGTGTCGCAACTTGAAAAACAAAACAGCTCTGACTAGGCTGCACAATTATTGACGGGCGAACCATGCCCACAAGCTCCCAAGTTTTCATAGATTTTTTTGGGAGCTTATTTTTATTCCTGGAAGCTACTGTAAAAAAGTTACAGTACTAGCAAGGTAGAACCATTTGTTACCAATCTCGTAACAAAATTTTTTCTACCTTTGTCATTACCTACAACCCTTCGGCTCGTTGCCATCTGAGCAAGGCAAACAATACAGGTGACAACGGTTTTTTGGGTTGTTTGTTGTTGATGTTTTATTTGGTGTAATGCCTTGTCATGGGGGTATTACCCCCCCTAGGGGGTTGAAGGCGCGCAGGCTTGCATAGCGCCGTTCTCTCCCCGGCTGAAAAACCTTGAGAGGGGTGGGTGTGGGCAACCCACGTTATGCCAATGGGCACCGCCGCAGGCAGCTAAGAAAACGGATCCTGGCTGAGGAGTACTACTGTCACATCTGCCATGGTGCGGTGGACAAAACCCTCAAAGTTGACTCCGATGGTAAACCGCATCCACTGTCAGCAGAGGTTGATGAGATCATCCCAATCTCGCTAGGTGGCTCACCACTAGATCGCAATAATTGCCGATTGGCTCACCGGATTTGTAATCAACAGAAAGGTAACAAGATTTTGCCCACAAAACCTGAACCTGTTGAGGTTCCCTATCCGCTATCTAGGGGTTGGTGAAGATGGTTCGCAAGAAAACTTTGCGTGCTGCGGCTGCTGCTGGTGATCGTAAAGCCGAGTTGCAGGCGCTGCGGACCTTGTTGGCGGAGTCGATTACTCAGGCCCGCAAAGATGGGTCGTTGCGTGATATTTCGCCGCTGGCGGGGAAGCTGTTGGAGGTTGGTCGGGAGCTGACCGAACTAGAAGAGGCTGAAGGGGTTGAGGTACCACCAGATGAACCATTCGACCCCGAAACTATCTGAGATCACCCGCCATTTGGTGATTCCTTCGGGGATTGTTTCATCTGGTTGGCCCTCGGTTGGGTCGGCGCTAACAAGGTTGGGGGTTGTTTTCGATCCCTGGCAGCAGCAGGGCACAAGACTCGCACTAGCTAAGCGTGCTGATGGGTTATATGCGGCAGGTATTGGTGGGGTTGGTTGGAGTGTTCCCCGGCAGGCTGGTAAGACTTTCACCATTGGTAGCCTGGTTTTCGCTTTGGCGTTACTTGAGCCGGGGTTGACGGTGATTTGGACAGCCCACCAACTACGAACCAGTAACGAAACTTTCCAGGCGATGCAGGCGTTTGCTAACCGGCCAAGGGTGAAGCCTCATATTGGGCGGATTAGGACCGCTAACGGTGAGGGTGTTATCCCTTTCCGGAATGGTTCACGGGTGTTATTTGGTGCCCGAGAGCGTGGTTTTGGTCTTGGTTTCGCCAAAGTTGGTGTACTGATTTTTGATGAAGCCCAGAGGGCAACGAATAAGGCTTTTGAGGATATGGTGCCGTCCACTAACCAGGCACCTAATCCGCTGATTTTTGTGATCGGCACACCACCTAGACCCACTGACCCTGGTGAGGTGTTCACCTTGCGGCGAAGTAAAGCTTTAGCTGGTGGTGATGATTCGGTTTGGATGGAATTCGGGGCAGATACCGGCTGTGACCCAAGGGGCTGGGCTGAGGGTTGGGTTGATTGGGAGCAGGTCGCCAAGGCCAACCCGTCTTTTCCTCATCGCACCCCTAAGGCAGCGATTTTGAGGATGCTGGCCAATTTGGGGGCTGATTCTTTCGCTAGAGAAGGGTTAGGGCTGTGGGATGTTGATAGTCCTGGTGAGCAGCCGGTGATTGATCCCGGTCTTTGGCAGCAGAGTGCTGCTGTGGCACCTAAACCCGGGGCAGAAGACCGGGTCTGTTTTGGGGTGCGGTTCGCACTCGATGGTTCCGCGGCTTTAGCTGGGGCGGTGAATACCGGCAAAACGATACATGTTGAGGTTATTGACTCACGTCCGGTTGAGGCCGGGGTTAGTTGGCTGGTGGATTACCTGCTGCCACGCTGGGAAGATGCGGCCCAGATCGTGATCGACGGTAAAAGTGGATCCGGTGCGCTGATCGCTCACCTTCACCAGCTGGGGGTTGGGCGTAAAACTCTCCTCACACCAAAAGTTGATGAGGTGATCACCGCCCATTCAATGTTTTTGCAGCGACTAGGCGATTCCAGTCTTACTCATGGCCCACAGCCTGGCCTAGATGATCAAGTCAGGCGGGCTGGAAGGCGTCCGATTGGGCAGGCGGGCGGCTGGGGTTGGAAATCCCTAACCGGGGAACCAGTCACCGGACTGGAGGCTGCGACTTTGGCGGTGTGGGCGGCCGCAACAACGAAACGACGACCAGGCAGATCAGGAGGTGCAGTGCTGTGAGCCAAGGGTACAAAACTTATCTAGCAGCTAGCAGGCTGCCAGTATCGTCGGGGATTAGTGGACTAACCGAGACAGAGCAGGGAGCCGTTGTAAGGCTCGCTAACCGGCTACAAAACAAAGCGATCCGTAACGATTTGCGGTCGCAGTATTACGACCACCATTCAGGGTTGAAGGATCTTGGGTTGACTATGCCACCGGCGATGCGTGACATGGAAACCGTGTTGGGTTGGCCCGCGAAAGCGGTAGACGCGATGGTGCGTCGCACCGTGTTAGACCGCTGGGATGTCCCAGCTGGCTCAACCGCTGACGACATCGGACTAACCCAAATCAGCGAGCAGAACCGCCTCGATAGTGAACTGCCCGGTGCGCTGACCTCGTGTTTGGTGCATTCTTGTGCTTTCGGGTTCGTCTCTAGGGGTGATACCAGCATTGGTGAGCCTGAGGCGTTGTTGACGGTGCGTAGCGCTAGAGACGCCACTGCTACGTGGGACCCACGACGCAGAGCCGTTAGTGAGGCGTTAGCGGTTACTGCATGGGAAAACGGCCAGCCAGTTGAGCTAACACTGTACTTGCCGGGTGTGGTGACCACCATCCGAAACTACGACCAGGCTTGGTACATAGACAGACAGCCAGTACCTGATGGTGATGTGCCAGTTGAGCTAATCGCCTACAAGCCACTTTTGCACCGCAGGTTTGGGTATTCCAGGATTTCTCGGCCGGTAATGTCACTAACCGATCAGGCTGTCCGGGTATTAGCCCGCACGGAGGTGGCGGCCGAATTCTTCAATACCCCACAACGCTACGCATTGGGTGCTGATGAGAAAGCATTCCGCACCCAAACAGGTGACCAGATCCCAGGCTGGAAGTTGCTACTTGGGCACTTGTGGACACTGAGCCGTGACGCTGATGGTGAACTGCCCCAGGTTGGACAATTCCCACAACAGAGCATGCAGCCAAACGTCGAACATCTACGGATGATCACCCAGATGTTCGCCGCTGAAACCTCCCTACCGCTGCGGTCGCTGGGGATCGTCGGGGACAACCCCGAGTCGGCCGAAGCGATCAGCGAAGCCAACCGAGAACTGGAACTAGAGATCAGGAATTGGCAGAAGGTGTCCCTGACCCCTGCTTTGAGGCGACTAATGGGCAGGGCACTGCGAATCCTAAACGGCCCAGCACTTTCCCCTGCTGATTGGGCGTCCCTAGTGGCCCCACACTGGCAGCGCCCCGATGCAGTAAGTGTTGCTGCAGCAACCGATGCGGTCGTGAAATTGGACTCGGTAGCACCAGGGTTTGGTGCCTCCCAAGTCGGGTTAGAGATGGCGGGCTTGGAACCGGAACAGGTCACGAATTTCAGGGCTGAGCAGGCCCGAAACCGGGGCCGACAGACCCTAGAAGCGCTAACGGGGGTAGCCGATGGCAGTAAGCACAGCGGAACTAACACTGATCCGCAACGCACTAAATAGGCTCTCCGGTGAAGCGGCTAAACAGATGCGCAACAGCTTCAACACCCTAACAAAAAACGGCCGAATCCCAACCAGTGCTGAGGTGCTAAACATATGGTTGATTTTGGTCGAAGCTTTCGGTGAATCAGCGGCAGCCCTTGGCGCTGACCTATTTGAGACTCAAGCGGCCGACCTAGAAATAAAACCAAAAGTGAAATTATCACCCGGTGCTAACCGGGCAGAGATTATTGCCCGAGCCAGATGGGCACTACAGCAGGCAGACCAACTGGGCAACCTAACAACCCTGCTAGACGAGCTGGTGAAGCGGCCCTATCGGGACACTTTCGCTGATTCTGCGGCTGCCTCTGGGGTTGGCTGGGCCAGAGTCCCCAAAGGGAAAACCTGTGCCTGGTGTCGAATGTTGGCATCTCGTGGAGCGGTCTACTCCTCAGCCGCATCAGCGGGCGAATCCCGCAAGTACCACGGCGATTGCGACTGCCAACCGGTACTAGTGCGTGATGAGCGTGACTACCCACCAGGCTATGACCCCGATGAGCTCTACCAGGAATACTTAAAAACCCAAGAATGATTTAGACGCCGACTCGGGCGGTTAACCGAGGAAAATCAGAAACCTATCGAACGCCCTGAAATGGGTGGAAAGGATGCTGCCCAATGGGTAACAACACACCAGCAAAAACCGAAGAAGCTGCTGAAAATAAACCGGCTGAACCTGTGGCATATACCCCACCGGCCACCCAGGCCGACCTAGATCGGATTATTGCCGATCGGCTCAGCAGGGAGCGGGCCAAATATGGCGACTATCAGGAATTGAAGAGTAAGGCGGCACAGTTTGATGAGCTCACCGAGGCCCAAAAAACCGAGCTACAGAAAGCCATTGATAGGGCCGAGAAGGCAGAAGCAGCACTAGCTAAGGCTGAGCAGGCTAATCAGGTTCGCACCTGGTCCCAAGAGATTGGCAAGGCGACTGGTGTGCCAGCCGAATTACTGCGCGGAGCTACAAGGGAGGAATTACAGGCCCACGCCGATGCCCTAAAGGCAGCAGGTGTTGGCACCCCCAATGGCCAGCAGGGAAGTTACCCAGTGGTTACCACCGACGGCAAACAAACCGAAGGAAAACCAACCACCCCAGCAGACAAATTCGCAGAGTTTATGAAACTAAGGAGCTAAAACAATGGTTGATATTTCGCGTCTAACTAGCGGCGCAAGCGACCTTTTACCAGAAGAGGTATCTACCGAAATCTTCGCAAAAGCCCAAGATGCTTCTGCAGTTATGCAGTTGGCCCAGCAGATGAAAGTCACCGGACCAGGCGTAGCCATTCCGGTAATTACCGGTGATGCTGAGGCAGAGTGGGTCAACGAAACCGATGAGGCACCAGTCTCTAACGCCACCCTGGCCAAAAAGTCCCTAACCCCTCACACCCTAGTGGTTATTGAGGCGTTCTCGAAGGAGTTCTTGCGAGACTTGCCTGGGTTGTATGAGGAGCTGGTGACTCGATTACCGGCTGGGCTGGCAACTAAATTCGACAAGACCGTTTTTGGCACTGTCGCACCAGGTGACAACTTCGCCACTTTGGGTGGTTGTGCTGATGTGGCGCTGGCACCCGGCACCGGGGACAAAACCACCTACAAGGGCCTAGTTGAGGCCTACGCGAAGGTGGGGGAAGTCGACGGTGCGCTAAACGGCTGGGCCTTGTCTAACAAGGCTAAAGCCCTTTTGTTGAATGCCACTGATACTACTCATCGGCCACTGCTTGTTGAGTCGATCATCGCTGGCTCCGCTGTACCGGCATTACTGGGTGAGCCAGTGAGTTACACCAAGGGTGCTTACAGTGTCGGGGATCCGGCGAACACGATTGGTTTTGCTGGTGATTGGGACCAGGCCCGCTGGGGAATGGTCAATCAAATCGAGGTAACCATCTCCGATCAGGCCACCATCAACGATGGCACTAAGCAGCTGAACCTATTCCAGCGTGGCATGTTCGCGATCAGGGCTGAAGTGTCGCTCGGCTTCCAGGTCAAAGACCTAGGGGCTTTCGTGCGGCTAACGGATGCTAAGCGCACCTAAACCAGCGGGGGGCTGTTGTGTTCGCATCAGTTGATGATCTAGTCCGGTTGTGGAGGCCACTTTCAGCCCAAGAGCAGGTACGGGCCGAGGCGCTATTAGAGAGCGCTTCGGCCATCCTGAGAGCCGAAATACCACACATCGACCAAGTAGAGGCTGAGCTGGTCTGTTGGGTTGCAGCCCAGATGGTCAAGCGGGTAATGGCCTCAGCCAATGATTTGCCAATCACCAACCAGCAAAGATCAATTGGTGGAGTTAGTGCCGGTTTCACATTGGCTAACCCAAGTGGTGATCTGTACCTCACTAGGGGGGAGCGGCGAATGCTTGGCGGCTCACAACAGAAAGCCACAACCGTTTCGATGATTCCCCAAAAAGAGAAAGGCTAACTGGTGTTACCGGCGGATTTAGCAACTGAAGAACTGGTTATTCTGCATCCCCAATATGTGGATGATCGGGGCACGCTGGTTCCGGATTGGGATCAGCCACCGGCCTCGATGGTGACCGTATTGGGCTGCTCGGTGCAGCCAGATACAGAGTCCGAAGCCCTTGGTAGGCAGCAAACCGAAACCCTACTGAAGGGTTGGCTGCCAATCGGCGTTGAGGTGAGTGCGTTCTCACGGATTGTTTGGCGTGGTTCCACCTATGAGGTTGTTGGCCCTCCTAAGCGGTGGCATGACCCCTATGGGGAACTTGACCACCAGGTAGTCAGCCTACGTAAGCAGGAAGGCTAAACAGGTGGGGAAGGTCAAAATCAAATGGAATTCGGCGGCCTTTAAGCAGATCCTCTCCAGTAGTGGCATGCGAAACATTGTCCAGGGTAGGGCTGATGCTATCGCTAGGGCCGCTGGTGAGGGTTTCGAGGCTGATTCGATGCAGGGCGGCTATGGCGGGGGTCGTGTGATTGGATTCGCAAGATCCACCACCTACCAGGCCCGCAGGGCTGAAGCTAAAAACAAGGCTTTGAGTAAGGCAATGGATGCGAGGGGGTGAAAATAATGAAGATCCAGCACCCAGCTTTTGTTGACAACGTGAAAGAAGTCCCAGATGAGGAGGCTCAAGGTTGGCTAGAGGCAGGCTGGCAGCCAGCAGGCAAACCAGCAGCTAAGGCTAAACCAGCAACCAAACCAGCGGCTAAACCAGCGGCTAAACCTAAGCCAAAACCGGCAGCTAAACCGGCGGGGGGTAAATAGTGAATTTAGCCCCAGCAGATATTGAGGATGCGCTGCGAAGACACCTAACACCAATTTTGGGTGTGCCGGTGTTCGCAGCCATCACACCTATGCGGCTGCCACCCGAATCGGTGACTATTACCCGCACCGGCGGCACAGACCAGAGTTTTGTGCTTGATGAGGCCAGGATCTCACTAGATGCTCGTTCCACTAAGGCGGCTAGTGCGGCACTAGCTCTCATCCAAGACAGTATCGCCGCGATCCATACAGCCGCCCAGGTGGGCCGAATTGGTGACTTGGGCTGCTATCAGGCCACCCGGATTGGTGGCCCATATCTCAATCCAGATCCAGATAACACCACCCAGCACCGCTACACAGCAGCAATGGTGCTAAGTGTCCGTCAAGAGAGAAGAAAATAATGGCTTTAAATCCATCCCAGGTGCTTATTGGCGCACCTGATCAGTTAGCAACAGGTGCTATTTTCTCTGCACCTTTAGACACCCCACTACCAACGAACGCAAGGACACCACTAAATTCGGCGTTTGTTGATTCGGGGTATGTCTCGAAAGAGGGTATCGAGCTAACCCCAGAGATGAAAACCGCTGATATACCGGACTGGTCCGGTGGTGTGGTCCGAACCCTCTTGGAGTCCTTCACCGGCACTATTAGCTGGGCTCATATCCAGTGGGAAATCCAATCACTAAAGAACGCTTTCGGAGACGAAAACGTCAGCGCGATAGGCGCTACTGCTGATCATGGTGAACAGGTTGCAGTCCGCATTGGCGCCCACATCCCCCGACCTAAATCTTGGGTCTTCAAAATGAAAGACCTTGACTACCTAATCAGTATCGTTGTTCCGATCGGTCAGGTGACTGCCCTAGACAAGATGGTCTTCAACGTATCTGAGCCGATCCCAATCCCGATAACACTGAACGCCATCCAAGACGCATCAGGTAACTCGATCTACATCCACACCGACAATGGGGTATTCACCGCATGAGTGTTGTTGATATCAAGCGCAGCAGCAGGAAAAAGAAGGGCAAATTCAAATTCCGCCTCGATGGCGAATCACAAATTTGGACATTGCCCTACCTGCAACACCTTGACCGCAAACACCTAGCCAAACTGCGCTGGGCTGCATTACAGGTGGTCGACAAAAAGGGCAGACAAAAGAAAAACATTTCGCCGCATACGGTGATAAAGATCGCCCAATTGCAACGCGAGATCCTCGAATGCTACTGCCCGGGGCTGTACGACAGCCTTAGCGATGAGGAACTGAAGTTCCTAATGGAGGCTTGGAATGAGGCCTCAAGTGCGAAACTGGGGGAATCTTCGCCCTCCTCGACCTAATCGAGGCCCACGGGGAGGCGCTAGAACGTGACCTGATCGAGCTAGGGCTACGGCTACGCGACATAGGCAATAAACATTTTGATTGGCGTGACCTGTGGGTGATCGTGAAGCACTCAAGTAGGCAGTCAGCCCTAGCCCGGTCGAAACACGGCGAAGTTGCAGCTTGGGGCCTCGACACCCACCTTTTGGCCCACATTTCAGATCTTCTGGCTGGGGCGAACTGGCAGCGGCAAGGCAAACCATACGCACCCAAACCAAAGCCTGTACCCAGGCCGGGTAAAGAGCCCAAGAAGATCGGCAACGGTGCACTGCCGATCGCAGAACTAAATAAGTGGATCCGGGATAAGGAGGCTAGCTCTGATGGCTGACCGGCTAGGTGATGTATTTATCACCGTTATTCCCACAATGAAAGGCTCTCAAAACAGCCTGGGTAAAGAGATCCGTGAATCACTTGGCTCTCAGACCGATAAGGCGGCCGATGAGGCTGGCGGTAGGGCTGGGCCGAAACTAGGTAAGAAGCTTGGCACGACAGCTATGGCTGCTTTTGCTGGGCTTGGGTTTGGTGCCATGCTGTCCCAAGCCATCACCCAAGGCCTAGAACTGGAATCAGCCACCTCGAAAATCAGTGCCCAACTAGCCCTAACGGGGGAAGAGTCGGCTAAGGCTGGCCGGGTAGCTGGTGCGTTGTGGGCCGACGCCTACGGCGAAACAGCATCAGACACCGCGAAAGCCACCGGCGCGATCATGTCCAGCGTGAAGGGCATGCGCACCGCCTCCGAGGCCGAGATCCAGGCCATGACCGGCAAAGCTATGTCGTTGGCGGAAGCCTTCGATTTGGATGTGTCGCAGGCAGCCCAAGCTGCCGGGCAGATGATACATGTCGGTATGGCCCAAAACGGCACCCAAGCATTCGACCTACTAGCAGCATCCCTGACCAAGGTGCCCGAAGCTATGCGTGGCGATGTAGTCGATGCAGCTAACGAATACGGCGGCTATTTGCATGACCTAGGGCTTACCGGTGAACAGGCCATGGGGGCACTGGTTGCCGCCTCAGCAGGCGGAACCATCGCCATTGATAAAACCGGCGACGCGCTGAAAGAACTATCTATCCGGGCGACTGACATGTCAGCTAGCTCGGTGGCCGCCTACCAGGCAGCGGGGTTGAACGCCGAGGAAATGGCAGCGAAATTCCTAGCCGGCGGCGATGAGGCTAACGAAGCAATGAACCAGCTAGTGGCAGGCCTACTCAGCATCAAGGACCCCACGGAACAGGCAAATGCGGCGATCGCTTTGTTTGGCACACCACTAGAAGACATCGGGGTGGCGAAAATCCCCCAATTCCTTCAGGGGTTAAGCAGCATGGATTCTGCCCTTGGGGATGTTACCGGGGCAGCAACCCGACTAGATACCCAACTAAACGACAACACCGCAACCAGCCTTGAGGGCTTCAAACGCTCCTTCATTGATGCGATAGCCCAAGGGATGCAGCCGTTCCTGGCTGCAGCCAAACCCCTGCTGGACTTCGCTAGAGAGCACCCAATACTGATTCAGATAGCGGCCGCCGCTTTCTTGGCATTGGCGGCCGGTCTTGCAGTGGCCGCAGCAGCCCAATGGGTGATGAACGCCGCACTGCTAGCCAACCCGCTAACTTGGGTAGTGGTGGCAATCATGGCAGTTATCGCCGCCCTGGTTCTGTTGTGGAATAACAGCGAAACCTTCCGGAATTTCTTCATCGGATTGTGGGAGGGGATAAAAACCGTTGTTGGTGCGGTCGTGGACTGGTTCAAAGGCCCATTCTTGGAGGGGTTGAGTGCAACCTGGGAGGCTGTGAAATCAGGAGCCCAAGCCCTTGTTGACTGGTTCAGTAGTGCCTGGAATAGCATCAGCACTAGCACCCAAACCGCATGGAATGCGGTAGTTAGCATCATTTCGAGTGTTTGGGCGCAGATCGGGCCGATAATCACCGTCCCGCTACAGCTGTGGCAAACCATGATCGGTGCGGCTTGGGAGGCTATAAAGACAATATTTTCTACCGCTTTAGCGGTCATCACCGCCCTACTCAACGGCAACCTAAGCGAGGCTAGTGCCGCACTATCTGCCGGCTGGGAAAGCATCAAGGGGATATTTGCTACAACATGGGAGGCGATCAAAGGGATCTTCACTAACGCCTTCGCAGCAGTATCACAGATCGTCCAAACCGCATGGACACAAATAGTGAATTACTTCACCACCTCCTTCGGGAAGGTCCAGAATGTAGTCACTACAGCTTGGGCGAAGGTGAAAAACCTGTTCGTCTCTTCAATTGCTGCGATAGTGGCTTTGGTGGCAACCCTGCCCGGTAAAGCCACCAGTGCACTAAGTAGTATCGGTGCGAAAATTATTGGGGTCATAACCCGGGCGTGGAACGGCTTCAAAGCCGCCACCACCAGGGGCATCAACTCAGCAATTAGTCTGGTGCGACAACTACCAGGTAAAGCAGCATCAGCGCTGGGTCGTGCCGGATCGGTACTAGTCGGTGCTGGCCGGGCGCTGGTAAATGGGTTCTTGTCTGGGATCCGGTCTACATGGGGCAGAGTAACCAGTTACGTTTCTGGTGCGATGAGTAGATTGCGTGGCCTGTGGCCATTCTCCCCTGCTAAGTGGGGGCCATTCTCCGGTAAGGGCTATGTCACCTATTCCGGTGAGGCGCTAACTCAAGACTTCGCTGACTCGATCGCTGGTGGTGCGCCACTGGCCGAAGAGGCAGCTATTGAGGTCATGGAAGCAGCAACCGTCAGGCCCAAACTTGCAGTAGCTGATCCGATAACCAACCTGACAACCCAACACAACTCAGAAGAGGCTGGGAAGCCTGGGCTGGTGGTCAACGGACCACTAGTACACGTCGAGGGGTTGACGGTTCGCGATGATGACGACATCCGAAAGATCAGCCAGCAGCTACAAGATGGTCTAGAGGCTAAAACCCGGGCCATGGGTAAAACAACTCTAGGCATCTAGGAGGCTAACGTGTTTAGCTTTGGGGCATTTGAGGCAGCCAACCAGCCCGCACTAGTGGCCACCTTGCAAAAATGGGTCACCCTGCCCGGGGTCCGGATCGAAACAGTCCCGGTCCCGGGCATGGACGGCAGTTTTTACGCCAGCGGAGCATTAGGTGAAGCGGCCTGGATCTTTGACTGCAATATCACCACACCAACCCCCGCAGAAACCCTGGGGGTTGCTGGAGAGTTAGCGGCTGCCTGCTCCCCAAACAAAGGCCTACAACCTCTAGCGATCGATGCTGCACCCGGCTGGCTGTGGTATGCAGTAGTTGACACCCAGATCAGCTGGGAGCGTGGCATCTGGGCACCAGGTGCGGCCTGCACACTAAAAGGGCAGCTGTCCTTCCGCTGCCCAGACCCCTACGGGTACGCATTCCCCGATGAAGTCACCAATGGCAGTGGTGGGCAGCTATCCATCACCCGAACCAAGGGCAACCTGCCCTCATACCCAAAATTTGAGATCTGGGGCGAATTCGAGACAGCAACCCTCACAGTCGGGGACCTAACTGTGGATGTAGCAACCCCTTGCAGTACAGGCCAGAAACTAGTCCTGAACTACAAAGATATGGATTTCGCCCTCTACAACAGCACTGGGGTGAAGTTAGCTCACGCGGCCAAAACCATGAGCACTCTAACCAGGATAGAACTACCACCTGACACCACAACCCAAATCACAACCACCGCCACCGGTGGGCAGATCACCATGGTGGCGGTGGAAGCAAACTCAAGGAGGGCCTAACAGTATGGCTGCTGGTGACATTGTCGCGTCCTGGCACACCAGGATGGACTGGAGTGGGCAAACCCCAACCGCAGGGAATATAGTCCTGCAGCGTTTCGACGCCACACCACAAGGCAGTGGCCCCAACCGGACGCTACCTGATGGCAACAACCCAGACGCCACCTGGACATTACGCAACTACACCGCCCCATCGGCCGCCCTAACAGAGGGCCGCTGGGGCAAAAACTTGCGTTTTAACCTGAATTCCCCCACAGCCGAGGAAACATCCCTAACCGTCCCCCATTTTCCCGACCTGTGGCCCAGTGGTGGGAAAATGCTATTCCGGGTTTGGGCAGCATTGAACTACTCAATGTCTTACACCCCACTAATCTGCACCCGTAACACCCCAGGTAAAAAACCACTGGTCTACCTGTCCACCCTGGCTAACGGTCGGCCACGGGCAATGATCTACCCCAACGGTGGAGGGGCACTATTAGACCAGTCTGAGGGGCTGCCTTGGACCCCAACCCCTGGGGAATGGGTGCACTACATCTGGTTGATAGACCTGGACGGGAAAACCAGCCAGCTAGGTGCACTACATCGCGACAGCGGCCAAACCTTCATCGGCCCAGTCCGCAGCTTCACTGGCACACCAAACCCAGCATGTGAAGCTAACTTCGAGGTCGCCACCTTAGCCCCACTAGCTAACTATTGGGCTGGTGGGTGGATAGATGAGATCAGCTACACCCAACCCACCCAACCAGTAGATATGGCTGACCTGGTGGCCGAAGCTAAACGCAGCCTCACCGCCACCGGTGCAACCACCACCGGAATAACCACCACCGACACAGGCGTTAGCGCCACCGTGGCAGCAACGCTGAACACTGGAGCCCAGCAGGCCAGCTGGACCGCCACCCCAGCGGTAGAAATCACCCCACCAATAACAGGCACCCCACAGTTCTTGTTCAGCACTGACGAAGGTGCTAACTGGACTGCACCAACCCAAGTACTCCCAGAAGCATTCACTGGCTGGGTGCAGATCCAGGTCCCCATGCAGGCTGGGGAAACAATCACCGAAATCAAACTGGTAGAACAAGAAACCCCACCAGTACTAAATCCGATACCGTCTGCTGCGATCCAGCAGAACGCCACCATCACTCGAACCCTAACTGGAACATGGAAAGGCACCCCCAGGTTCAGCCTCACCGCACCAGCTGGGATCACCGCCAACCTAGAAAACAACACCCTAACCATTGTCACTGGTTGGGATATCGGCACCTACACCCTTGAGGTAGGGGTTACTGATGACACCGACCTAGCCGGTGTCCCGCAGCAGATGACAATCGATGTTGCCGCACCCGTCTACGAACCACCACTAAACCCAGTCCTAGCCAGGGCACCAATACAAATACTTGATGGTGATGATGTGGTAGAGGTGATCACCGACGCCATAAAAGCAAAACTGACCATCGAGCTAAATGGTGAACACCGGGCAGAATTCCAGCTGCCAGCAGCCCATCCGAAACGGGCCGCAATAATGGTTGAACGCACCATCAAAGTCGCAGACGAAACCTTCAAGATCCGTAAAATCACCAGCCACCGACAAAGCGGCACACCAATACTAGACATCTACGCTGAGGCCGAATTCTACGACCTAGGTCTCAGCCAAGTTGAGGCCAGACAATGGGCCGGTGCCCAAGCAGGCACCACAATTACCCATATCCTCAACAACACCGGCTGGACCCTAGACAAAGTCAACGTGTCAACCGTCCGCACCTGGTCAATGAGTCAAGCCTCACCACTGGCATGCCTAAGGAAAGTCGCCGACACCCACGGCGGTGACCTAGTATTCAGCAACCAGACGAAAACAGTCAGCCTGCTAACCCAATCAGGTAGGGACGCTGGCCTAACATTCTTCTACGGCCGAGGCGTGAAAGGCGCGAAACGAGTAGAAGACACCACCGCACTCATCACCCGGATCATCCCCCGAAACGCCGACGGGCTAGGTATAGCCGAAGTCAATGGCGGGCTGGAATATGTGGAGGATTACACCTACACCAGTCAGGTTCGGGTTGGGGTGTACGACTTCCCAACCAGCACCAACCCCTACACCATGCTAGCGATGGCTAAAGCCGCACTAGCCAAACGAGCCAAACCCGCCTACTCCTACGAGATCGAGGTCATCGACCTATCGGCATGGTCTGGGCAAACCCTGGACCGGTTCGGAGTTGGGGACCTGGTAACCGTAATCGATGACGAGCTAGACATCCGGGTA
>PDWI01005410.1_pt1 | contig 16513 bp, 16 predicted proteins | sample 1430891 | NCBI WGS metagenome assembly PDWI01 (sample SAMN01162508, study PRJNA174530) | Oral metagenome, whole genome shotgun sequencing project. | biome: Marine environment; feature: Marine mammal; material: Swab sample of the gingival sulcus; isolation source: swab sample of gingival sulcus...
CCGTCCCGGCCATTTCAGATGGTCAAATTTCTTTCCTGGGGAACACTTTTTCTTATTGTGGGGTTCAGCCTTATTTTGTCCGTATTTCTGGCCAATTATGCCAGGGATATTGTGCTGCAGAAAAAACAGGATTTTGCCCTGCTGCTGGCAGAAAACCTGAATCACCAGATTTATCGGCGGTTTACCCTGCCCACAGTGCTGGGATTCGGGCGGATACAACTCAATCAGGAGGGGCAATACAAGCGATTGAACAAGGTTATCACCTCTACCATTCACAGCTTTCATGTCCTTGACCTGCGTATCTATGACACGTCCGGTCTCATTTCCTACAGCATGGAAGCAGGGAGGCTGGAAAAAAAGGAAATGGGAGGCCCGCAAGTTCAGGAGGCCATCAACAAAAGACAGCATCATTTCGAGCTTATCAGCCGTCTGTCCAACTGGAACGCCCTGTTTACCTTAAATCCACCCGCGCGCTCCTTTGTGCTTCGCACGACCTATCCCTTACGGGCTGAACGGCAGCTGGGGCCGCCGGACGAGGCTGGCCCTCTTATGGGCGTCATGGTCTTTACCCAGGACATTACAGAAGATTATGAACAGGTACTTCATTTTCAGCGGCTTATCATTGTAACGACCTGCCTGTCCTTTTTGATACTGTTTTTTCTGCTCTGGGTACTTATTCTTCATGCTGACACCATGTTTGCCGAACGTATGCGGGAAAAGAAAAAACTGGAAGATGAACTGCATCAGAACGAAAAACTGGCGTCTATGGGCCGGATGGTAGCGTCCATTGCCCATGAAATCCGCAATCCTCTGGGCATCATCAGTAGTAGTGCGGAATTGTTACTCAAGAAAGCCCGCAAGGAGGGGGATTCCCGAACAGGACTTGTTCAGGCCGTGCTGGACGAGGCCCATCGGCTGTCCCGCATTGTGAACGATTTTCTGGATTATGCCCGTCCCAAAACCCCTAAAAAGGATGATTTGGCTCTTTGCACCATTATCAAGCATGTACTGGCCTTTCTTGGCAATGACCTCAAGGAACGTGGCGTGGAGGTTATTACTGACTGTCCCGCCAGCATGAACATTCAGGGAGACAATGACCTTTTGTACCGGGCCGTCTATAATCTTGTCTCCAATGCTGCCCAGGCCATGAACGGGCCGGGAACCATCTGGATTACTGCATTTCATGAAGACTCCAGAACGATTCTTGAAATCCGGGATACAGGGCCGGGATTTCAAGGGGATTTACTGGAGAAATATCTGGAGCCTTTTTATACCACCAAGGACTTTGGATCCGGTCTGGGCCTGTCCATTGTGGCGAATATCATCGCATCGCATGGCGGGACGTTGGAGCTAAACAATCACCCCCAGGGCGGCGGGCTGGTTCGTATTCTTTTTGACCGGCAGAAATAAAAACCCTTGCCGTGGGCCACGATAAGCAATGAGGCATCTATGTCATACGAGGAACATGCTTCCGGGAATATTTTAATTCTGGATGACGAAAAAAACTATCTCTTTGTTCTGCAAGCCATTCTTGAGGACGAGGGATATTCTGTTACCGCGCTGGATGACCCCAAAATGGCCATGATTTTTTTGGACGAGTCTGAAGTGGATGTGCTGGTTACGGATATGAAAATGCCCGGCATGAGCGGCGATGAGGTGCTTGAGCGGGTCAAAAAGGACTTTCCGCATATTCCGGTACTCATCATGACGGCCCACGGAAGTATTGATAATGCAGTGGAGGCCATGAAATGCGGGGCCTTTGACTACATTACCAAACCCTTTGCCAACGAAGAATTGCTGCTCTCCATCAACAAGGCCATGCGGCTTGCCAGAGCCGAGCAAAAAAATCGGCTTTTGCGTCAGTCCATGACCCAGCAATTTGGCAAGCATCATATTTTGGGGCAGTCCAAGGCCATTATGGAGGTTCTGGCCCTTGTGGACAAGGTGGCTCCTTCCAGAAGTTCCGTGCTGGTTACCGGAGAGTCAGGTACGGGCAAGGAACTTATTGCCCGTGGCATTCATGCCTCGTCGGACAGGCGGGATAATCCTTTTATTTCGGTGAACTGCATGTCGCTTAATCCCGGTGTGCTGGAAAGCGAGCTTTTTGGTCATGAAAAGGGTTCTTTTACCGGAGCCGTTGCCAGAAAACGCGGGCGGTTTGAACAGGCCCATCAGGGAACCCTGTTTCTGGACGAAATCGGCGAACTTTCTTCAGATTTGCAGGTCAAGCTGCTTCGGGTGCTTCAGGAAAGGGTCATTGAGCGGGTAGGCGGAGGCACACCCCTTGAGGTGGACTTCAGGCTTATTTGTGCCACCAATAGAGACCTCAAGGCCGAGGTGGAGCAGGGCAGATTCCGTGAAGACCTGTTTTACCGGCTGAACGTGGTGCATATTCCCCTGCCGCCCTTGCGGGAACGAAGAGAGGATATTCCGCTCCTGGCTTCTCATTTTCTGCTGCGGTACGCCAAGGAAAACGATGTTCCTGAGAAAACCTTGTCCACACAGGCGTTTCAGGCTCTGACAGCGTATGAGTGGCCGGGCAATGTGCGGCAGCTGCAAAATGTTATTGAGCGCAGTGTGGTACTTTCGCCCCACAATGTTATTGAACCGGATGATTTACCCGCAGAAATCCGGGACGAGGAAACCCAGTTCAAGAGTGCGGTGGATCTTTTGCCTGCAGAACTGGATCTGGCCAAAACCATGGAAAAAATCGAGGCCGCCCTTGTGCGAAGAACCCTGGTGCAGACGGGCTTTGTCAAGGTCAAGGCCGCAGAGCAGCTGGGTATTTCCAAGAGTTTGTTACAATATAAACTCAAAAAATACGGTATCTCGGCCAAATCTTGATGAGACTCAATGGAAACAATCCAACATGTCAGGTGATCCAACGTGTAAACAATTCAACACTTCAGGCTGTTCAAAAAAGGCCAGATGCGAGGCGCAAAAACAATGCAAGGTCGACGCGTATTACCAATACGTGAGAGTTTGCATTGTTTGAAGCAACAAAGCAGGTGGCGTTTGAGGGACAGTCTGAAAAGGAGAGAAGACGATGGAACTTGTAACAATTCCTTTGGACAAACCAGAGGACATGAACTGTATTCTGGGTCAGGCCCATTTTATCAAGACAGTGGAAGACCTGCATGAGGCATTGGTCAATGCCGTGCCTATGGCCCGATTTGGTATTGCCTTTTGTGAGGCGTCCCAGGATTGTCTGGTGCGCTTTTCCGGGACAGACCCGGAGCTTGTGGAGCTGGCAAAAAAGAACGCCTATGCCCTGGCAGCAGGCCATATTTTTATTATCTTTATGAAAGATTTTTTTCCCATCAATGTTTTGAACGCTGTCAAGAATGTCAACGAAGTCTGCCGGGTCTTTTGCGCTACAGCCAATCCCGTGGAGGTTATCCTTGCCGAGACAAAACAGGGCCGGGGGGTTCTCGGGGTTATTGACGGCTTTGCGTCCAGGGGCATTGAAAATGAGGACGATGTGGCTGCCCGCAAGGAATTTTTGCGGACGATAGGATACAAGGCATAGTCCTTCTGCCATGCAGAGAGTCAAGGAGGATGGGACATGCTAAAAAGCTATATATTCTATATTCTTGCAGCCTTTGCAGAAATTGCTGGCTGTTTTTCCTTCTGGGCCTGGCTTAGGCTTCATAAGCCTCCATGGGTCATTGTGCCGGGTCTTTTGTCCCTCACAGCCTTTGCCTTTTTTCTTACAAAAGTAGAAGCAGACTTTGCAGGCCGGGCCTATGCGGTCTATGGAAGCATCTATATTGCCGCTTCCTTTGTCTGGCTCTGGCTTGTTGAAAACAAGCTGCCTGACAAGTGGGACTCTTTAGGGGTTGCCATTTCCCTTGTGGGCGGCCTTGTGATTCTTTTAGGGCCAAGATAATCCTGTTTAAACCTGTGCCGGAATGTCCTTCCGGCATTTTTTTACCTCGCCTCTTTTATCGCTTTCCTGCGATATATTTGCTGAATCCTTTTGCTAGACATTCCTGTCTGCAGTAATTTCTTGAGCAATCCCCGTACCTTCATTTTTTGGACAAGGACGCAAGAAGTATTCTTTGGTGCTTCAAACGTCCTTATCTTTTTGTATCATCGGTGATAATTTTTTTGTCAAAAAAATAATTTTTGCCAAAAAAACTATAAATACCAGGATATTAATAAATATCCACTTGGTTTAACCAAATGGTTGACATTCGGTTTTTCTCTCTCTACAAGGGGCGCATGGAGAGTGTGCTGCATATAGATTTGAAAAACGGTTAACCGGGGTGGAATGAACATGGACAAACAAAAAACAGGAGCCAGGGAGAAGCTCATCGCAACAGGAATGCAACTTCTTGCAGAGGATAAGGGAGAAAAAGTCAGCAACCGGATGCTGGCCAAGGCTGCCAATGTAAACCATGCCAACATTAATTACCATTTCAGGAACAGGGAGGGCTTAAACAAGGCTATTTTGGAAACAGCTCTGGAAAAATGGAATGCCTGTTTTGCACATGTTCTTGAAAAAACAGGCAAGGCTGTTGAGCAGGCAGGCCGGGAAGACATGGAGCCTGTTGTTCGGGAGTTTATCGCAGATGTCTTGAATGTTCTGACAAGTGAAAAAAGCTCACGTTTTTTGGCTGTTTTATTTAACGGCAAGCTGGAACAGCCAGAACAAACCTTCCGTCAGATGTTTTCCAGGGTACTTAATCCCTTTTACAAGATTGCTAACAAGATTGTTGCCAAGTGTAAGGGGATTAGTGAAGATGATATACAATGTATTATTCTTGGTCAGGTCATTATTGCTCAGTGTATGACATTTTTCAGAGGGCAGATTTTGGTATTACAGTATAAAAAAATAGAAATAGAGAAAGAGCTTGTCAAACGTACCCTTGTTCAGACGGTATCTGATTCTGTTCTCGCTGGCCTTGGTTTAGCCAAATAACAAACGAAGAAAAGGCAGGTATATATCATGCAACATCCGCACGAAAAAAATCATGGAAAAATCAACCGCATCAAATTTAGTATGCACAACCAGGAAAAGACCTTTTTTGCCGAAGAAGGAGTCAATCCTTTAACTTCGGCCTTTAAGCAAAAAACAACAATACATCCTGGCATGGGCGGGATTCCTGTGCCAAAAGAAGAGCATCCGCCAATATTTGAAGACCTGCTGAACAGGGAGCGTCAAGGTACTACGGCTGCGTATATACATATTCCTTTTTGTGAGACCCATTGCCTGTATTGCGGTTTTTACCTGGCGGCATACAACAAGGATAAGGGGAAGGCCTATACGGACTCCCTTATTGAAGAAATAAAACAGAGCAGTGAAAAGCGGTTTATCAATTCGGCTCCCATTCATACCGTGTATTTTGGCGGGGGAACGCCCACAGCACTTCAGGCCGAGGATATGAAACGCCTGCTTGAAGCGGTGCGCACCTATCTGCCCCTGACCAATGATTGTGAAATTACCATAGAGGGCCGCATTCTGAATTTTGGCAAGGAAAAAATGGCTGCCTGCATTGAGGGCGGGGCCAATCGTTTTTCTCTTGGCGTTCAGACCTTTAATACGGAAATCCGCACAACTCTTGGGCGTTCCTGTTCCCAGGACGAGATTGTTGCTTGTTTACAGGCTCTGACGGCTTTTGATAATGCGTCTGTTGTTATAGATCTAATCTATGGTTTGCCCGGCCAAACTATTCAGACCTGGCTGGCAGACCTGGATATGTTTCTTGCTCTTGGTCTGGATGGTGTTGACCTGTATCAGCTGAATGTCTTTTCCGGCGGCAGGCTGGACAAGGCCATCCAGGAAGGCAAGATCCCCCAGGCTGCGGACATCCCTCTTCAGTCAGAGTTTTTTCGCACAGGTGTCGAATACATGGCAGAAAATCATGTTCGCCGCCTGTCCATGACGCATTGGGGAGCAAGCTTTAGGGAACGTAATCTTTACAATATCTTGATGGGAGGGCGGGGCCAGTGTCTGCCTTTTGGCGCGGGAGCCGGTGGTTCTCTTGATGGCTATTTTTGCTTTCAGGAAAGAGACTACAAGAAATACATGCAGCGGGTTGCCCAGGGAGAAAAGCCCCTGGCAATGCTTATGCGTCCCCGTCCCAATGCTGTTTTGGCTAACTGTCTTTCACGTCAGCTGGAGCTGGGATATATGAATCTTGCGCACACCAGCAAGGAAGCAGGAGCGCCTGTCCACAAGGTGTTTGCGCCATTGCTTGAACAATGGGAACGAGCGGGGCTTCTTACCCGTAATGGAGACTGGATAGATCTTACCCTTGCCGGTCAATTCTGGCAGGTCAACCTGACCCAGGCCCTTATTGACTGGTATAACACTCAAACCCAAGCGGAGAAAAAAAGATGAATAACGTATTTTTGCGGGCCTTGGGTATGACCCTTGGCATTGTCATTGTGGGGTTTTGCTCTGGAGTTGCATCAGCAGAGCAAACCGAAACAAACCTTTCAACCATTGTTGTTACTGCTACAAAAACAGAGCGGGAACTGGTGCAGGTTCCTTCGTCTATCTCTGTGGTTGACACAGATATGATGAAGGCCCAGCCCAAGGCGACCCTTGCAGAGATGCTGCAGGATGTTCCCGGTGTGGAGGTCAAGGATAATGGCGTTCCCGGCCTGAAAAAAATCACCATCCGGGGCGATTCTGCATCCCGTGTTCTGGTGCTTGTTGACGGGCAGAAGGTGAGCAGCCAGAAATCCATGGACGGCATTCCCTTTATGATTGACCCCAATGATGTGGAACGTATTGAAGTCATCAAAGGCCCGGCATCAGTATTGTATGGCTCTGAGGCCGTGGGCGGGGTTGTAAACATTATTACCAAAAAGGGCGGGGACAAGCCTGTGCAGGCAGACCTTTCAGGAACCTATAATTCTGCCTATAAGGCCATGACATCAGGTGCCTCCCTGTACGGTTCTGTCAATAATTTTGAATACCGTCTTTCTGCTTCTTATACCGATGCTGATGATTTGCATGCGCCTTCTGGCCGTATAGAGGACACATCCTTTATGAACCGCGACCTTTCCGGCTATGTAGGCTATAAGTGGGATGAAGGTTCTCTGGGAATGAAGCTGGAAAGTTTCTGGAGCAACAGCAATAGCCCTGTTTTGCCGGTAATGACTGCGAGGGGCAAAGCAGATATGCAACTGGATCTCCCGGAATGGAAGCGGGACAAGGTGGGACTGTTTTTTGAGCAGCGGGACATTACCTCCTGGCTTGCCAAAATCAAGGCCAATGCCTTTTATCAAAAGATAAACAAAGATTTCAACAACTATACGGAAGCGGCATTGGCAGGTCCATACACCGGAAAGTTTGTGACTGTAGACATCGCAACGAAGAATGACGAAAAATCTATGGGCGGGGAATTGCAGTTCGACTGGACGCCCACTGATACAGTGTATCTGGTAACAGGGGTGTCTTACCTGAGGGATGATATGGAAGCTGATAGCCGTTCCGTAAGAGTAATGCCTGGCGGAGGCCCCCCCCCTGCGATGAAAACGACAATAAGGCAGTCCCACTCTGAAGGCTATCAGGATAATTTTGCCCTGTTTGGTCAGGCAGAGTGGAGTATTGCCAATGACTGGATTCTTACAGCAGGCGTTCGGGAGACCTTTATCACCACCAAGCTGGAAAAAACAAATAATCCCAACCTTAAAACAGGTTCAGAATCAAGCAGCCATCCTGTGGGAAGCCTTGGCCTGGTCTATTCCGGCCTGACCAACTGGACCTTCCGTGCCTTGTTTGCCCAGGGTTACCGCTCCCCCAATGTGCAGCAGCTCTTTCTGGGAACCAGCCATGGGGGCCGTACAACCCTTGCCAACCCTGACCTCAAGGAAGAGACCTCCAACAACATAGAATTGGGTGTCAGATACAATAACGGCAACCTGAATCTGGATACCACCCTGTTTGGCAGCAAGGCCAAGGATTATATTACTCCAAACGGCAAGAAAGGCACCCAATCGCAGTTTGATAACGCGGATGAGGCTACTACCTATGGAGCTGAGGTGGAAATCTCCTACCTGCTGGATGATCTGGGCCTTACTCCCTATGCCAGCGGTGCTTATGTCCGCAGAAAGTTTGATTTTACCAATGCCACAGGGGCCGATGAATCCACCTGGAAAACAGGAACCCCTGCTTTTTCCGGCCGTATTGGTGTGCGGTATGAGCGGGAAATCATGAGTGATTTGACCTTTACCTCTGACCTGTATGGCCGTTTTGCCTCCAGAACCAAAAATGATTTCGCAGAAGTTATCGGTAATGAGGAAAAGGCTGGCTGGGGAACCTGCAATCTGGCCCTTGGCCTGCTGTACGGTGAAAACAAGGACTATCGTCTTTCTGTGAACCTGAACAACCTTTTTGACAAGGAATACAAGGAAGCAGAATCTGATATAGAAAGTCCGGGCTTCCATGCCATTGTGCGGCTGGATGTCAGCTTCTAACATTAGTCAGTGTGGCGGGCTTCGGCCCGCCACACGTTATCTGGAATGTCTATGAACAAAACATCCTGGCAGGTCAGCGATCTGGTTGTGGTGGGTGTATTTACCGCACTCATCAAGGCGACCACCCTGGTTGTTACCTTTGCCGGCGGCGGCATGAACCCGCTGGCACTTTTGTTGAAAAACTGTCTTTTTACGACCCTGCTTGTGGTGCTGTTGTATAAGGTTCGCAAGTTTGGGGTTCTTATGCTTTTTACCGTGGTCAGTGCCATTGTTTCCCTGCTTCTTATGGGCAGCGGCATTACCCTGCTGCCTGCCATGCTTCTGGCCGGGCTTGCTGCCGAAGGGCTGGTGATGCTGTGCGGAGGATATACCAAGACCTTCGCCCTGCTCCTTGGGGTGGCAACCTATGACCTGTTGAGCAAGGGCCTTGCCCTTGGTTTTTCCTGGCTGGTCATGCGGGAGCAGCCGGAACTGCTGCTTACGGTTTCTGTAATGATTGTTATCGGCTATGTCGGTTCCATCGCGGGTCTTGGCGGTGGAGTGGCTTTTGCCAGGGAGCTGCGTCATGCGGGCATCATTCATAACTAATACCGGGCCATCCTCAACGCTTCCCGACAGGCTGCACGTTCAGACAAAAATCATCATTTGTTTTTTTTGTTCCCTGTCGGCCATTATTCTTTCGGGCATACTCCCCATGACGATTATGGTTCTGGCAAGTGTTGTGTATGCCTTAAGTACCGGCAAGATAAAAGGGGTGCTTATAGCCTATGCAGGCATGACCCTTATGCTCACAACCTCGGTGCTTTTTGTCTTTCTGGCCTCCCTCTTTCTTCCTGAATTTGCCGGGATTAAACCGGAAAGGATTCTCCTGCCCTTTTTACGCATGATCCTTATGACCAATGCGGTTCTTGTGCTGGCCTTGACTTCCCGTATCCAGCTGGTGCTGACGTCTCTCAAGGGGCTTCGGCTTCCGGGATGGATCTATATCCCGGCCTCGGTGATGATCCGTTTTATCCCCACATTTATTAACGACCTCGGACAGATCCGGCAAACCCTTAAAATTCGCGGCTATGCCATAGGCCCCAAGGCCTTTTTGCTTCATCCCGTTGCCACAAGCCGTCTGTTGATCGCTCCCCTGGTTTTTAGGGCCTTGCGTTCTGCCGATAATCTGGCCGTGGCTGCGGAACTCAAGGGCATTAACGCCAAAAATAAAATTACCCTCTGGCGGCAGGAACCCATGCATATGCGGGACTATCTGACGCTGGTGCTTTTTTTCATCCTGCTCTGCCTTGTGTTCTGGCTTCAGGCACGACAGGGATTCAGCCTGGGCGGACATTAAGTATGATACGCATAGAAAATCTTACCTATACCTATCCCTTTCAAAAACAGGCAGCGGTTACAGGCATCAATCTCAAGGTAGCAGCCGGAGAGGCCGTTCTTCTCACCGGAGCAAGCGGCTGCGGCAAGTCAACCATTACGCGTCTCGTCAATGGTCTTATCCCCCATTATTACAGGGGGACGCTTACGGGTCAGGTGTACGTCAAGGGTGTTGATACAGCCACGCAGACAATAAGCGGCCTTTCCGAAGATATTGGAACCCTGTTTCAGGATCCAGAGACCCAGTTTTTTGCCATCAATGTCCGCGATGAAATCTCCATGGCCAGCGAATGGCGGAGCCTGCCGGCAGAGACAATCAGGACCACCGTCCAGAACGTGAGCAAGCGTTTTGGCGTTGAACATATACTGGATAATTCCACGCTTAACCTGTCTGAAGGGCAGAAACAAAAGGTTGCCCTGGCAGCCATAAGTTCCCTTGGCCCGGATATTCTTGTGCTGGACGAACCCAGTGCCAACCTTGACCCTGCTTCAACAGACAAGCTGGCAGAGCTGCTTCTCAGCTATAAAGAGCAGGGCAAGGCCATCCTTATTGTGGATCATCGCCTGTACTGGCTGCGGGACGTGGTGGATCGGGTGATGGTTATGCATCAGGGCCATGTGGTGGAAGAAGGAGATTTTTCCCTGCTGGATGACAGAAAATTGCAGCAAAAATACGGCCTGCGCCGCACCGATGTTACAGACATGCGGGCCTGTCTTCCCAAACTTGGGAACGTGCCAGAGCCATGTGTATCCATGCGCGGGGTTGATTTTGCCTATAAGGAATCTTCCCCCATTTTTACGGACATGGAGCTTGCCCTGCCTGCCGGAAAAATTATCGGCCTCATCGGGCCAAACGGTATCGGCAAGACCACGTTTGCCCGCCTCATTACCGGACTGGTCAAGGCGGATAAGGGAGAATTCTGGCTGGGAAAAAATCCCACCACGCCCCAAAAACTCCTGCAATCGGCCAGCATTGTCCTGCAAAACAGCGATCATCAGCTGCATATGCAGACGGTGTTACGGGAAATCATCACCAGCGCTCAGGCCACCCGCACCATGACGGAAGCCCAGGCGCTGGAACTTTTGGACAATTATAACCTCAAACATCTTGCAGACCGCCATCCCCAGTCTCTTTCCGGTGGCGAGAAACAACGTCTGGTCATTGCCTGCGGTGAGGCCAAGATCCCGGATATTCTTATTCTGGACGAACCTACCAGCGGGCTTGATGGCGCCAATATGCAGCTCATCGCTCACAACGCACGCAGAAATGCAGAACGGGGAACTTGTGTGCTGCTCATCAGCCATGATCTGGAGCTGTTGCAGGATGTTTGTGATATACGTTTGGATTTTCCCCTTCATCACTCATAACCCAAGGAGGAAGCATGAACCAGACAGAACTTGCAGCGACTGTTCGTGAACGTGTGGAAAAAAATCCCAGCGTCATGACAGGTGCATTGGCTATGGAACTGGGCGTCAAGGAGGTGGAGATTATTCGTCATCTACCTGAAGAAATGCGGGTGGAAGTACCTGCTGCCGATTTTGAGTCCGTGTGGAAGGAAATGATCACCTGGGAAAAAATCACCTTTCTTGCCGTTGCACCCGGCTGTATCCTTGAGGTCAAGGGCAGACTGCCCCAGGGCGAATTTGGTCACGGGTATTTTAATCTGCATGATGCCAATTCCCCTATTGGCGGACACATCATGCACAAAAATATTGGCTCCATCTGGCTTGTTTCCAAGCCTTTTTTCAAGCTGGAAAGTCATTGTGTACTGGTCTTTGATAAGCCGGGCGATTTGATGTTCGGTGTTTTTCTGGGGCGGGACGACAAAAAACAATTGCTTGAAGATGTGAAGCAGGGTTTTTTGCGTCTGCGGGCAACCTATCTCAAATAACAAGAAAAAGGATAGAATCATGAAAAAAGCAGTTATCTATGCGACAAAAACAGGCAATACCAGGCAGGTGGCCGAGGCTATTCATTCTGTGTTTCCTGAGGATACGGCCATTTTTCCTGTGGAAGAAGCTCCCGATCCGGAAACCCTTGATTTTCTTGCCCTGGGGTATTGGGTAGATCGGGGAACTGCCAATGGAAAAATGAGGAAGTATATGGAGCGTGTTAAGGGAAAAAAAGTAGCAATTTTCGGAACCCTTGGCGCATTTCCTGATTCCGACCATGCCAAGGATGTGATTAAGAGTGTCAAGGAGATACTCAAGGACAATGACATCATGGGCAGTTTTATCTGTCAGGGCAAGGTTGATCCCGTTCTTGTTGAACGCATGAACAAGATGCCCGGCCATGAGATGACGCCTGAACGCAAGGCCCGGCTCACAGAGGCGGCCAAACATCCCAACGAGGATGATTTTGCCAAAGCCCGTAAGCTCTTTACCGAGATTGTTAAGACGTTGGGGTGAGACATGAGAGGAATGACACCTGAAGAAATGCAGTCGGTCATTGAGCATCAGCATTGGGCAACCATCTGTACTGTTTCACCTGACGACAAGCCGTATGCTGTGGAGGCCACGCCCTTTTTGCTGGAACCAGACTGCATTGGATTTATGATAAATCCCAATGGCACAACAAGGAAGAATCTGCTTCAGCATCCAGATATATTGATAAAATACACCTATTCCAGTGCGGATCTTGCTGACTGGGCCGGAGTTTCCTGTTTTGGTACGGGTTCCTTTTGTGAAGACAAGGACACCATTGCCAAAGGCTGGCAGCTTCTGGGCAAGATTATGCAAACAGACTATTCCAAGGCAGCAGAACGCTTTCTGGATGGTCTGATGCCTTCCCCGTTGTTATTGGCAAAAATTAGCCAGACAACAGGCAGGTGCAGTGCAAAGCCCAAGGAAGCAATGGTTTTTCCGTGGTAAGACATCCACAATAACCCAGAAGAGAAAAGCAAGGAGGAGGGGGTAATGGAGGTGAATACGCACTAAAATCGGTCAGCTTCCCGCAAGCTGTGGTCGTGTTTATGGTTGCAAAGACGAGCCGCAGATACGTTCCACCACATTTTCGGTAAGGGCATACATGGTTTCGCCATGTTCGTATCCGGCCAGGTGGAGGATGCCGTGGGTGAGCAGACGCACAAGATGTTCTCTGGCATCCTGTCCGTAGAGATGGATTTCCCTGGTAAGGGTATCAATGGACAGGATGAGTTCTCCAAGCGTTGTTTCCTGCTCCCTGGCAGACGCAGGAAAACTGAGAATATTGGTCGGCCCGGTACAGCTCATGAACCTTTGGTTCAGGGCTGTTATTTTTTTGTCGTCAACACAGTGCAGAAAAAGGTCGCGATCTTCCAGATCCAGACAGTGAAGAATGGCGGTAAGCACGGGCAGAAGTTCTGATCGGCTTACGGGAAGGGACGGGTTGAGCCGGGTGTGGGTTGCAAGATGAATCATGGCCGTAGTGGTGTTGGAGAAAAGGATCGGGCAAGAACGGGTTTGGGGTAAATTCCCCGCTGGAAAATAAGGATCAAATCCGCTAGGCTGGCCGGGTTGTTGTGGACATTTTCCGGGGATACCATCGTACCCCGTTGGCACGGGCGATTGCTTCTGCCGCAATCCAAATCCCCTGCTCTTCCCTGACCATCCTGTGCATTGCTTTTCTGTATGGATATATACGATATTTTTTTCTATCTTTCTCTGGGCGGCGGTTTTCTCATGGCCTTTAATCTTGGGGCCAATGATGTGGCCAACTCCATGGCCTCGGCTGTAGGGGCCAAAGCCATTTCCGTCAAACAGGCGGTGTTTATCGCCAGCATTCTTAATTTTATGGGGGCGGTCTTTCTTGGCTCCCATGTTACCGCCACCGTGAGCAAGGGCATTATCAATCCGGCCCACATTGCCGATCCCAAGCTCATTATGGTGGGCATGTTTGCGGCCCTGCTGGCCGCAGGGTTGTGGGTGCTTGTGGCCACGCTCACGGAACTTCCTGTCTCGTCAACCCATTCCATTGTAGGTGCCATTATGGGCTTTGGGCTTGTGGCCGGAGGGCCGGAAGTGATTAACTGGCGTACCATGGGCGGGGTTGTGCTCTCATGGATTATTTCTCCCTTTGCCGCAGCAACCATCGCCTTTCTCATCTTCAGCCATATCCGGCGCACGATTTTTTTCAGCGAACAATTCATCCAGCAGGCCAAAAAATGGGGGCCTATATGGATGGGACTCACCGTGTCTCTGGTGGTTCTGTCCTTTTTATACAAAACCCCGGCAGGAAAAAAGCTGGCCCTGTCTCTGCCTGCGGCCGTAACCGTAACAATACTCGTGGCTCTTGGTATCTGGATGCTGGGCAGGCTTTGTGTGCAGGGAATCACCTGCGGCCAGGGCCAGACAGATGAAGGCGCTGAAGGCGTAGAAAAAATCTTTCGCAAATTGCAGGTGGGAACGTCCTGCTATGTGGCCCTGTCCCAGGGGGCTAATGATGTGGCTAATGCCATCGGGCCAGTGGCGGCCATTTATCTTATAGCCAGAGAACACCAGCTACTTGCCAGAGCAGAAATCCCCTTGCCAGTACTTATCCTTGGCGGTCTGGGCATTGCATTGGGTATTGCCGTGCTTGGACACAAGGTAATGGCTACCGTGGGCAACAAGATTACACGGCTTACCAACACACGCGGCTTTGCCGTGGATTTTGGAGCGGCCAGCACTGTTTTGGCAGCGTCCAATATGGGTCTGCCTGTATCAACAACCCATGCAACCGTTGGGGCTGTTGTGGGCGTTGGCCTGGCGCGCGGGTTTTCTGCCGTGGATTTTGGTGTGCTGGGCAAAATTGTTATCTACTGGCTGCTTACCGTTCCCCTTGCAGCATTTACGTCCATCATTATTTTTCAGGTACTGCGCTGGACGTTACTTTGACAGTGGATGCAGTCCCCTTCAAAATATTTTTTGTTTTTTGACCAAGGAGTTATCTCTTATGTCCAAAATTCCCTTTTTCGGCCTGCTGTCTCCCAAGTCCCCCATGGATGGACTGGTGGAACATTACGACAAAATCGCCAAGTGCATCCATGTTATTAACGAGTCCCTTGAGTGCTATGTTTCCGGTGTGGGAGCCTGCCGTGAATTTACCGAACTGACGCGGGAAATCGATGCCATTGAAGACCATGCCGATTCCATCAAGCGCAACATCCGCAACCATCTTCCCCGGCGGCTGTTCATGGCCGTGGATAAGACCATGTTCATCAACTACACCAAAAGTCAGGACAATATTCTGGACTCGGCCCAGGAAGCCCTGCAATGGCTGGGTATGCGTCAGGTGGCCATCCCTGAAGGGAGTTTTCAGAAAATGCTCATTGACCTGCTGGAAGAGGTCAAGACCACCACAGAACTTTTAGGCCCGGCCCTGCGCGATACCATCGGATTTGTCCACGGAGAAACCATTGACCGGACAGCCATCAAGAAAAAATTTCAGGCCGTGCGCAGGCAGCATCACCATGTACAGAAATTAAGCAGACAACTCACAGCAGCCATCTATAACTCGGAGATGGAATTCAAGGACATCTACCAGCTTATCCATTTTGTGGATTGTCTGGTGAACATGAGCCACGACAGTGAAAATTGTGCCGACCATCTTCGGACAATGATTGCCAGATGACGGTCGGCACAAGGAAAGAACGTTTTGCCTGAACTTCTTTTCTTCTACTCTGTTCGTTCTGTAATCTCGATAAGGTGAAAGCCAAACTGGGTTTTCACCGGGCCATGCACTACGCCCACTTCTTTGGAGAACACAACCTCTTCAAATTCCGGCACCATTTCTCCCTTGCCAAATTCGCCTAAATCCCCTCCCCGCGCTCCTGACGGACAGGATGAATGCTCCGCTGCGGCCTTGGCAAAATCCAGACCGTTTTCAATTTCCTGCTTGATTGCCTCACAGGCTTCCTCTGTGGGTACGAGAATATGACGGGCTTTTGCTCGAATCATGCTGTTACTCCTTGGTAGATGTTGACGTTGTTTTCGGGTGATGCTTCTTTTGGCCGGGAGAGACATTCTTCCTGCCAGAAGAGCGTTTGCCCTTGGTACGGCGGGGCCGCTTGCGGGCTTGGTGGTGCTGCCCGGACGATTTTGAAGCTGGTTCGGCTCTGGGCGCTTCAACAGGTTTGGCCACGCTTTCCTGATACAATTCATCAAGCAGCATAGCCACAAGAGAACGCATTTCCTCATCTTCGCCCAGGGTTTTGGCCAGAGGCATAAAACGCTCCTGCCGTTCCTTTTGCAGCAAATCCTTGGTACGCATTTTTGCTTCCAGCAGGGCAATGGTGCGTTCGGACATGAGTTCCTGCACCTGCTCATCTCCGGGCAGTTCCCGTTCCAGAATGGGAACACGGAACTGGTTGGCAATGGCCTTCATCTTGAGCTCTTCCATAATGTCCACAAGGATAATGGCCTGCCCGCTGGCCCCTGCCCTGCCTGTTCTTCCGGCCCGGTGGATATAGACTTCCGGGTCTTCGGGCGGTTCGTACTGGATGACATGGGAGAGGTCAGGAATATCAATGCCACGGGCCGCAACATCCGTTGCCACCAAAAATTTGAGGTCGCCCCTTCTGACCCGGGCAAGCACCCGTTCCCGTGCGCTTTGGGAAAGGTCAGAGCTTAGTTCATCCGCATCATAGCCAAAGCGTTTCAGCACCACGGTAACATAATGCACATTGGCCTTGGTGTTGCAAAAAATAATGGCAGAAAGCGGATTTTCCATTTCCAGAATGCGGAT
>PDWI01005411.1_pt1 | contig 16511 bp, 13 predicted proteins | sample 1430891 | NCBI WGS metagenome assembly PDWI01 (sample SAMN01162508, study PRJNA174530) | Oral metagenome, whole genome shotgun sequencing project. | biome: Marine environment; feature: Marine mammal; material: Swab sample of the gingival sulcus; isolation source: swab sample of gingival sulcus...
AAAAAGCCTGAGGGCTTTTTTTGTGAAGAAGGTATATATTATGAACGGGTATGAAGAGTTTAAACAGAAAATTTACAGGCTTACAAAGCTTGATTTAAATAGTTATAAAGAAAAACAAATGAAGAGACGGATAGAATCTCTTATTGGAAGAAAAAAAATAACAAGTTATAACGATTATTTTGATTTGATATCAAAAGATAAAGAAAGTTTTGATGAATTTATTCAATTTTTGACGATTAATGTCTCGGAGTTTTATCGAAATGTTGGACAATGGGATGTTTTGAAGAAGGATATTATTCCTGAATTGCTTCAGAAAAAAAAGCAACTCAAAATATGGTCTGCAGCTTGTTCTACTGGAGAGGAGCCGTATTCTTTGGTAATGCTTATGTCGAATTTTATGCCACTTAAAAATATTAAAATTTTCGCCTGTGATTTTGATGAGGGTGCGATGGCGAAAGCAAAGATGGGTGTTTATACAGAAAAGAGTATTGCAAATGTTCCATCTGAATTTAAGAAAAAATACTTTTCAGAAGATGGAAGAGGGCTTGTGAGTATTAGCGATGAGATTAAGTCACGTGTTGAATTTAAGAAGATGAATTTGTTACTTGATACTTATCCAAAAAATTTTGATATGATTGTCTGCAGAAATGTCATGATTTATTTTACAGATGAAGCGAAAGATAAGATGTATCATGATTTTCATGATAGCTTAAACACAGGTGGTTATCTGTTTGTTGGTAGTACGGAGCAAATTATTCAACCTGCTGGATACGGGTTTGAAACAGATAAGACGTTTTTCTATAAAAGGGTGGATTAGTGAGAAAAAAGGACGAGACAAAGCCAGTTCAAAAAGTCGACCAGCTTCTTAAAAAAACAAAAGATGCCGTAGAGGAAAGCAGTAAAGAGATTGGCGACATTGTGACAGATACGAAAGAAAATATTCATCGGTTAAAAGATGAACTTATAGAGATTGAAGCGAGAATTGCAGCTCAAATTATGATGGTTGATTCCGCTGAGCGAGAGCTTTCTGATTTACGAAAAAAAGTTGACACATTTGAAAAAACACTTGGCAAGGATCATCCAGAAATAAAGAAAATATATAAGAAAATAAAAGAAGTCAATATGAGATCGGAGTCTCTTCGAAATGAAGAAAAAACGCTTCGCATACGACGTGATAGTTTAGAGCGATTTTTGCGTGAAAATGGTGAATTGCTTTTAAAATCTGAAAAAGCGTTTAAGCAGATTTTAGTGGCAATTAGCTACTTAAATATAGAAGCTATCCCTTCTTCAGAGTCATCCATTGTTCGAATTATTGATGCATCAGACGCTGAAAAAGAGAGAATGTCTAGGGATATTCATGATGGACCAGCACAATCTTTGGTTAATATTATGCTAAAGGCAGAGTATGCAGATAAGATGGTTGAGAGCGCTTCGACTACCAAATTAAAGTCGGAACTACGAGAAATTAAGGTAATCGCAAAAGATACATTGGCGGATATTAGGCGTATTATTTTTGACTTGATGCCTTATGGCATGGAAGAGTACGGGTTGGTTGATACCATTCAGACATTGGTTCAACGCGAGGAAAGTGTCAATATTACGCTTGATATTAAGGAAAATAGTAAAATTGCAACAAGAACAATCGAAAATAATTTGTTTAGAGTAATACAGGAAATCTACTTTAATATTGTGAAGCATTCTAATGCAAAAGAGGCGGTTTTTCGAATTATTATTAGCAAAAAAGAGATTTCTATCTATGCAAAAGATGAAGGTGTTGGCTTTGATGTAGAAAAAGCATCAAAAGGTTATGGGTTAATTAGCATGAGAGATCGAGTGGAGTTGTTAAATGGTGAAATAACGATTGTTTCTAAAAAAGGAAAAGGTACAGAGATTTCTATCACTGTACCTAATGTGGAGGATTATGAAAAAAATATTCGTAGTAGATGACCACTCAATGGTAAGAGATGCATTTGTAAAATTGTTGGAACTTACGAATGATATGATGGTTGTTGGTGTAGCAAAGTGTGGCAACGAATGTATTGATAAAATCGGGGATGCAGATCCTGATGTTTTATTGTTGGACATTAACTTGCCAGATATCAGTGGAATTGAAGTTTTGAAAAATATTAAAGAAAATTACCCCGAAATTAGGGTGATTATGCTTACGGTGCACGATGATTATGCTTATGCGGCAGATGCGCTTAACAATGGTGCTGATGGGTATGTTCTAAAAGGCTCTGATGTTGATTCGCTTATCAAGGCGATTGAAGTTGTTGCTAGTGGTGAAAAATTTATTGTGCCACCGATTAAGAATTTATTAAAAAAAGGTGGAAAAAGCAAGAGCGTATCTTCTAGCGTACTTACAGCACGCGAAAATGAGGTGTTGGAGCTTCTTGCAGAAGGCTTTTCCAATCGCGCGATTGCAGAACGTCTTGGAGTGAGCGAAAAAACCGTAAAGAATCATTTGTCCAGCATTTTTAGAAAAATAGGTGTATCGGATCGTATCAATGCAGTTATTTATGCATTGAAGCGAAATGATTTATAGTTATTGGATAATCTCCTTTAATTTGTTATAATTGATTAGGAGGTCGTATGACTGAAAATAAGAATAGTAAATTTCAGATTATTAAATGGGTTGTTGGCGCTGTTGGTCTTTTGATTTTAGCGAAGAGTGCCTATGATTTAAAGTTTTTTGATTTACTGTCTGGGATTATAAGGTTGGAGTCTGATAAAGACGCGAAATTTAAGAAGATTTCATTGAAAACCATTTCATTTATTACCAGAGAAGGTGATGAAGAGTATTTTATTGAAGAAATGAAAAACCTTGGGTGGGACTATACTGCTAGATATGGTAGAGGTATGGTGTTTGCCAAGGATGGATATGAAATTTTAATGACTAAATTGGGGTATTTTGGAAGATACAATTTTTACGAAGGACATTTTGATTTATAAGTTAAAATATTAAATCGTAAAATAGTCAAAAGCAGGATAGTTTGTTTTATAGGTGAAGCAGATTGTAGCATCGATATTGCAAAAAGTTAGAAGTAAAATAAATAGTAAAGACTCGTAAGAGCAAAAGGAGAACTATGAATTACGACATGATTAAAGAGTATGATAAAGAATTATATGATTCTATGAAATTAGAATTGGGTAGACAAACTGGTAATATTGAATTGATTGCTAGTGAGAACTATGTAAGCAAAGCGGTTCTAGCTGCAATGGGTTCTCACTTGACGAATAAATACGCGGAGGGATATCCTGCAAAGCGTTATTACGGTGGTTGTGAATTTGTTGATATTACAGAAGATTTGGCTAGAGATAGAATGACGAAATTATTCGGGGCTGACCATGCGAATGTTCAACCTCATTCAGGTTCTCAAGCAAATATGGCAGTTTATATGTCTGTTCTTGAAGCAGGTGATAAGGTGCTTGGTATGAATTTGTCAGATGGCGGTCACTTGACACATGGTAGCCCAGTGAATTTTTCTGGAAAACTGTATAAATTTGTTTCTTACGGCGTAAACGAAGATGGTGTTATTGACTATGATGTTGTTGCAGATATGGCGAAAAAAGAGAAACCAAAGATGATTGTGGCTGGTGCCAGTGCCTATTCAAGAATTATCGATTTCGCGAAGTTTAGAGAAATTGCTGATAGTGTTGGCGCGTACTTGATGGTAGATATGGCTCATATTGCTGGACTTGTTGCCACTGGAGCGCATCCATCACCTGTTCCGTATGCTGATTTTGTGAGCACAACAACTCATAAAACACTTCGTGGACCAAGAGGTGGAGCGGTTCTGTGCAGGGAAGAATTTGCTAAAAAACTTGATAAGGCGGTGTTCCCTGGTATGCAAGGTGGACCACTTATGCATATGATTGCTGCGAAAGCAATTTGTTTTAAAGAGGCGATGAGCCCAGAGTTTAAAACATACATTGACCATGTGGTTGAAAACGCTAGTACGCTTTCAGCTGAGCTAGTTTCTAAAGGATTTAAAGTAGTTTCTGGTGGAACGGATAACCACTTGATGCTTGTCGATCTTAGAAGTAAGGGTGTGACAGGTAAAGAAGCGGAGAAACTTCTTGACAAAATTGGTATTACCCTTAATAAAAACACTGTTCCAATGGAGACAGAGAGCCCATTTGTAACAAGTGGTGTTCGTATTGGAACGCCTGCTACGACAACTAGAGGATTTGGCAAAGAGGAAATGAAAGAAATCGCGGATATTATTGATTTTGCGATTACCAACAGAGAGGGTGATTTAAGCGATGCGGAGAAGCGTGTAAGAGAAATGTGCGCAAAATTCCCGCTTTATCAAGACTAGTACTGGCTGAGACAACTGGAAAAAACAAATAGGTAAAAATAAATAGAAAAAAGCTGTATAGCAGCAAAATACAAAAAGGAGCTCATTATGAAAAGAGTTGCGATTAACGGATTTGGTAGAATTGGTAAGCTGGTTTTTAAGGCGATGGTAGAACGTGGTCTTATCGGAACAGAATTTGATGTTGTTGCTGTTGTTAGAACAGACACAAATGCTGATTCTCACGTGTATCAATTGAAGTACGACACAGTACATGGGCGTTTTGATGCCGATATTACAACAGAAAAAAGTGATCCTTCACTTGATCACAATGATGTGATTGTATGTAATGGGCATAAAATCCAGTGTGTTAAGGCTGAGAGAGATTTGACAAAACTTCCTTGGAAAGAGCTAAAGGTTGATTATGTTATTGAGGCGTCTGGTCTATTCAGACATATGGATGATGCGAAAAAACATATTGAAGCTGGTGCGAAGAAAGTTATTATTACTGCACCTGGAAAGGGTGGCGTAAAGACTTTGGTTTACGGTGTAAACGAAGAGGAATACGATCACGATCTTCATGATGTTGTATCGAATGCTTCATGTACTACAAACTGTTTAGCACCTGTTGTACACGTGCTTTTGAAAGAGGGAATCGGTATTGAAAAAGGTCTTATGACAACGATTCACGCTTATACACAAACACAGAATATTTTGGATGGTAGCTCGAAAAAAGATTGGAGAAGTGGACGTACTGCCGCTGCCAATATTATTCCAGCAACTACTGGCGCAGCGAAGGCTGTTGGTGAAGTGCTTCCTGAAACGAAGGGTAAGTTAACTGGTATGGCATTCCGTGTTCCAGTTCCTGATGTGTCTGTTGTAGATCTTACATTTACTGCAACGCGTGATACATCAATTGAAGAAATTGATGGATTGCTCAAAAAAGCGTCAGAGACTTATATGAAAGGTATTCTAGGATACTGCGATGAGCCGCTTGTTTCGTCGGATTTTGTACATGAGTCACAATCAAGTGTTTATGATTCATTGGCATCTATGAAAAATAATTTGCCTGATGAAAAGCGATTCTTCAAATTGGTATCGTGGTATGATAATGAATGGGGTTATTCACAGAGAACTGTGGACTTAGCGCTCCATATGATAAAATCTGAAAAATAGAATTTAGGTATACTGAGCGCACGGCATACGCTGTGCGCTTTTCGTCTTTATATATGAGAACTTCTAAAAATTCAAAAAATTTTATGTGAGATATTCGGATGTAAAATAAATTTTTTAAGACTGTAAGCGAGTTCGGAGGAGTGAGAATCTGCTCAGAGAGCTAGCACGATACGAGTATCGGTCTTAGAAGAATTTTATTTTACGAAGTATATTGATTAAAATATATTTTAATTTACTTTAGAAGTTTTCTATTAGTAGAAATTAGAGGTGGCTATGACTTATCATAAAAAAAGTGTAGAAAATATCAATGTAAAAGACAAAAGAGTCCTTGTAAGAGTTGATTTTAATGTGCCTATTAAAGAGGGTAAGATAACCAATGATGCGCGAATTGTGGCAGCACTTCCAACAATTAAAAAGTTGATGGAAGATGGTGCGAAAATTGTGCTTTGTTCTCATTTAGGCAGACCAAAAGGAGAGTATAAATCGGAGCTTACTCTTGAGCCTGTGGCTGTGCGGTTGGGGGAGCTTTTGGGTAAAAAAGTGGTGTTTGAAAGTGATCCTGAAGTTGTTAGTGATAAAACCATTGAGCTAGCGTCTCAGCTACAAGCTGGCGATGTAATGCTACTTGAAAACACCAGATTCCGAAAAGAGGAAAAGAAAAATGATCCGGCATTTGCAGAAAAACTAGCTTCTTTAGGCGATGTTTTTGTCAACGATGCATTTGGAACTGCACATAGAGCTCACGCTTCAACAGAGGGCGTATCGAAGTTTATGGAGACTTCGGTATGTGGTTACTTAATCGAAAAAGAAATTCAGTATTTGGGACATGCTATTGAGACACCAGAAAGACCGTTTGGTGCTATTTTGGGTGGTGCGAAGGTGTCGGATAAAATTGATGCCATTGACCGTTTGTTAGAAAAAGCAAATGTTATTTTGATCGGTGGAGCAATGGCATATACATTCCTTGTGGCAGAGGGCGTTCATGTAGGTAAATCGCTTGTTGAGGAAGATCAGATTGAATTTGCAAAAAAAATGCTTGAAAAGGCAAAAGAGAAAAATGTAAAATTGCTGCTTCCTGTCGACCATGTTGTTGCGGCAGAGATGGCAGAAGACGCGGTGGCGCGCAATACAGAAGGTGTAGAAATAGCTGACGATATGATGGGTCTTGATATTGGGGCGAAAACCATAGAAATTTATACGAAGGAAATTAAACATTGTAAAACGGTTGTTTGGAACGGTCCAATGGGCGTGTTTGAAATGGCACCGTTTGCCAAAGGTACAGAACAAGTTGCCAAAGCACTTGCTGAAAGTGGTGCAGTTTCTGTTGTCGGAGGTGGTGAGTCTGCGGCAGCGGTCGATAAATTTGGTTGTAAAGATAAAATTACCCACGTTTCAACAGGCGGTGGAGCGTCATTGGAATTTATTGAAGGCAAAGAGTTACCAGGGATTGCTTGTTTGAATGACAAAGATGCTTAAATAGCAGTGGCATAAGGAGACAGAATGAGGAAAAAATTAGTTGCAGGAAATTGGAAAATGAATATGAGTCTTGCTGATGCTGAGGCGTTTATTAAGCAAGTGGTGCCTAGCTTGGAGTCTGAGGCAATGATTTTTGCGCCTTTTACATTGCTCCCATCGCTTGTGGAGTTAAGTAAGAATAGTAAGTTATCCATTGGTGCACAGAATATGTATTTTGAAGAGAAGGGCGCGTATACTGGGGAAATTTCACCAGAAATGCTTCTTGATATTGGTGTAAAACATGTTGTTTTGGGGCATAGTGAGAGACGTACTATTTTTGGAGAAACGGATCAGATGATTAATCAAAAACTTCACGCTGCATTAAAACATGGAATTAAGCCGATTTTGTGCGTGGGTGAATCACTGGAAACGCGTGAAAGAGGGGATGCTGAGAATTATGTTAAACATCAGTTGGAAGAGGACTTGAATGGTTTTGATAAAGTAGCAGCTGAGAGTATAATAATTGCCTATGAACCAATTTGGGCGATTGGGACTGGAAAGACAGCGAGCAGTTCGGATGCTTCTGGAATGGCAACATTTATACGTGGTGTGTTGAAAGAAATGTACGGGGATGTTTCTGAAAAGATTCGAATTCTCTACGGCGGTTCGGTAAAACCGGCAAATATTGCTGAATTGTTATCGAGCGATCAAGTTGACGGTGCGTTGGTAGGCGGAGCAAGCCTTAATCCTGATTTCTTTACAAGTATGGTGTATCAGGCAGAAGGTTTATAATTAATATGAGCATATAATAAAAAAGAGGGAATATGAAAAAAACAGTTGCATTAATCATATTAGATGGATATGGAAGAAGCAAAAGTGAATATGGAAACGCTGCGCTTGCTGCCAATACACCTTATATGGATAAGATTTTTAAGGAAAATCCTAGTACAGAGTTAGGTGCGAGTGGACTTAGTGTTGGACTTCCTGACGGTCAAATGGGAAACTCGGAAGTTGGTCATTTGAATATGGGAGCTGGTCGCATTGTATATCAAGAACTTACTCGTATTACAAAGGAAATTGAGGAGGGCGCTTTTTATAAAAATGAGGTATTGCTCGATGCAATGAATCATGTTAAAAAACATGGTACCAAACTTCATATTTATGGACTTCTCTCAGATGGTGGTGTTCATTCACATATTGATCATTTGAAGGCGCTACTCAAAATGGCGAAGATGAATGATGTTTCTGACGTATTTATTCACGCGTTTACCGATGGAAGAGATACAGATCCAAATTCCGGCAGAGCGTTCGCGAAAGAGATTGAGGAGTTTGCCAGTAAGGAAGCGACCGGAAAGATTGCTTCTGTTAGCGGAAGATACTATGCAATGGATAGGGATAAACGCTGGGATCGATTGGAGAAAGCGTATGTTGCACTTACAGAGGGTGCAGAACTTTATGATAGTGCGGATGCCATTTTTGAAAAATCGTATGCTGAGGATGTGACTGATGAGTTTATTCTTCCGGCGTGCGTGAAAGGTGATAATGGGAAGCCACTTGCTCTTGTTGAGGAACAAGATGCCATTATTTTCTTTGATTTTAGACCAGATAGAGCAAGAGAAATTACGAGAGCTTTTGTTGATGAAGAGTTTGAGGGCTTTGAAAGAAAGCGTATTCCAGTACACTATGTATGTATGACTCAATACGATGCAACCATTGAAAATGTAAGTGTTGCATATAAGCCAGAAACACCAAAGAACACCCTTGGGGAGTACGCTTCTCAGAAGGGTCTAAAACAACTTCGGATTGCTGAAACTGAAAAGTACGCGCATGTGACGTTCTTCTTTGGTGGTGGAATCGAAGCACAGTATGAGGGAGAGGATCGAATTCTTGTTCCTTCGTCAAAGGTTGCGACTTATGATTTAAAACCTGAGATGTCGGCGTATGAAATTACCGAAAAATTAGTAGAGCAAATTGAGAGAAATTACTATGATTTGATTATTTGTAATTTTGCTAATCCGGATATGGTTGGACATACCGGCGTTTATGAAGCGGCAATCAAAGGGGTTGAAGCTGTTGATGAGTGTATTGGTAAAATCGATGAAGCGATGAAAAAAGCAGGAGGTGTGTATATCATTACTGCGGATCACGGAAACTGTGAAGTAATGAAAAACGACGATGGTTCTGTTGTGACTTCTCATACGACAAACCCTGTGCCTTGTGTTTTGGTTGGTGCTGGTGATGTGGAGCTTCGTGAAGACGGCAGATTGTGCGATATTGCACCGACGATTTTAGACGTGCTTGGTTTAGAGAAGCCAGCAGAAATGACAGCAGAGACTTTGATCAAAAAATAATTTGCTCGAAATTAAGAAAAGGAACAATAGAAATATCGCGAAGTATTTTTTTGTCATAATGAGAAAAAGCAAATTCGCAATGTGATAAATTAAAACGGAAAAGAACATATAAAATATTGCGCAGTGATTTTTCGTTATAATGAGCAAACAAAAATTTACTCGAAGAGAGGAAAAGGAATAATAGAAATATCGCGAAGTATTTTTTGGTCATAATGAGCAAACTAGAATTTGATTGAAGTGAATAGAATACTTATTCATGAGCGAAAACAAATTCGTAGTTTGCGAAATTAGGGCAAAAAAAGACGAGCGAGATAAGGACAAGCAAGATAAGGAGGACATACAACAGATGATACTAAATTCACTAAACGGTACAAAAATAAGAGAATTACATGCAAGACAAATACTGGACTCAAGAGGAAATCCAACAGTAGAAGTTGAACTTACTATGGGTGATGGCAGAAAGGTTGTTTCAGCGGTTCCAAGTGGAGCGTCTACGGGCGCGTTTGAGGCGGTTGAGCTTAGAGACGGCGATAAAGAGTATTACTTAGGAAAAGGTGTGCTGAAGGCAGTTGGTTTTGTCAATGAACAAATTGCTGAGGCAGTAGAAGGTATGGATGTACTTCATCAAGCGGAAATTGATAGAGTGTTGATAGAGCTTGATGGTACAGATAATAAGGCGAATTTTGGTGCGAATGCGATTTTAGGGGTTTCACTTGCTGTTGCTAAGGCGGGAGCGCTTGCTACTGGCATGGATTTATACCGTTATTTGGGTGGTGTCAATGGAAAGTTACTTCCTGTGCCGATGATGAATATTATGAATGGCGGTGCGCATGCAGATAATAGCGTTGATATTCAAGAGTTTATGATTATGCCTGTTGGCGCAAAGAGTTTTGCTGAGGGGCTTCGTTGGGGTTCTGAAATTTATCATACGCTCAAAAAAGTGTTGAAAGAAAAAGGCCTTGCAACAGGCGTTGGTGATGAAGGTGGTTTTGCACCGAATTTACCGTCAAATGAAGACGCTTTGAAAGCGATTGTGGAAGCGGTTGAAAAAGCTGGTTATAAACTTGGTGATGAAATTAAGTTAGCACTTGATGTTGCTGCGAATGAGCTTTACAATGAAGAGACTGGGCACTATGCACTTAAGAGTGAGGGCAGAGATTTTACACCAGAAGAATTGATTTCGTATTATGAAGATTTGGTATCGAAGTATCCAATTATTTCGATTGAAGATGGTCTTGCGGAAGAGGACTGGGAAAACTGGGCGAAACTTAATGAAAGACTTGGTCACAAAATTCAAATCGTCGGTGATGATTTGTTCGTTACCAATATCAAAAGACTCAGCAGAGGAATTGCCGAGAAGTCTGCCAATTCAATTTTGATTAAACTCAATCAGATTGGAACGATTACGGAGACAATGGATGCTATCGAAATGGCGAAAAAGGCTGGATTTACAGCAGTTGTATCACATCGTAGTGGTGAAACGGCAGATTCGAGCATAGCAGATTTAGCAGTGGCAATGAACACTGGACAGATTAAGACAGGTGCTCCAGCTAGAGTGGATCGTATTGAAAAGTACAATCAGTTGCTAAGAATTGAAGAAAGACTGGGAAGAGCTGCAGTTTACACGGGTAATGAAGTATTTTATAGTATAAAATAGTAGGTTGTAATGGCTATGTTTTTGCATAGCCATTATTTTATGGAAAAATAATAAATAAGAAAGTAGGGAAAATATGCACAGTGATATCAATCAGGTTATGCTTTGTGATTTTTATGAGTTCACAATGTCTCAGGGATATTTTGAAAAGGGATACGCGAATACTACCGTGTACTTTGATTTGTTTTTTAGAAAGGTTCCTGATGATGGCGGATTTGCAATTTTTGCGGGATTAGAAGAGTTTATAAATTACATTAAAAATTTACAGTTTGGAGAGAAGGAAATTGCCTATTTACAAAGCAAAAAGATATTCTCTGAAGATTTTATTGATTATTTGAGAAATTTTAAATTTACAGGGGATATTTACGCGATGCCTGAAGGAACACCGGTGTTTCCAAATGAGCCATTGATAGTTGTAAAAGCTCCTGCCATTGAAGCGCAGATTATTGAGACAGCTGCTCTTGTTTTTATCAATCACCAGTCTCTCATTGCGACAAAGGGTAATCGTATTTATCGAGCAGCAGGTGGAAGAGCGATTATGGAGTTTGGTGCACGAAGGGCACAAGGAGAAGATGCGGCAGTTCTTGGAGCACGCGCTGCCTATATTGGTGGATGTGCCGGAACATCGAATGTGATGACGGATATGGTGTATGGCATTCCTGCGCTTGGAACAATGGCACATAGTTGGATTTTGATGTTTGATAGTGAATATGAAGCATTTAAATCGTATGCCTCGCTATATCCAGATAATTCTATTTTCTTGGTGGATACTTTTGAAACGTTGAAAAGTGGTGTGCCAAATGCAATTAGAGTTATTAAGGAAGAATTGATTCCAAATGGACACAAAAATTATGGAATACGCTTGGATTCTGGTGATATTGCGTACTTGTCAAAGAAAGCGAGAAAAATGCTCGATGATGCTGGACTTCCAGATTGTAAAATTGTCGTTTCGAATTCTCTTGATGAGTATTTGATTCGTGATTTGGTGCTTCAAAAAGCTGCGGTTGATAGTTTTGGAGTAGGTGAGCGACTCATCACTTCAAAAAGTACGCCTGTATTTGGAGGGGTATACAAGTTAGCTGCTATTGAGAAGGATGGAAAAATTATTCCCAAAATTAAAAAGAGTGAGAATGTCAGTAAAATTACAACACCACATTTTAAAAAGGTGTATCGTATTTTTGATAAGAAGACAGGAAAAGCGCAAGCGGATCAAATCACACTTTATGATGAGGTGATTGATGAGAGCAAACCACTAGAAGTTTTTGATCCTATGGCGACTTGGAAACGTAAAACATTTGAAAATTACGAAGCGGTGGAATTACTTAGACCAATTTTTAAAAATGGACAATGTGTTTATGACGTGCCAGATGTTAAAGAGGTTCAGAAATACTGTTTAGCTCAAGTGGATAAACTGTGGGATGAGGTGAAACGTTTTGAAAATCCGCATAAGTACTATGTTGACTTATCTCAGAAGCTATGGGAAATCAAGCAAGAGCTACTGAGCAAACACAACTATTAGAAATTTCCATATTAAAGTTTTGAAACTTTTCTGAAAATATTGTGAAAATCGCTGAAAACATTTGCATTATTCAATGAAATTTGCTAAAATGGTTCGGTGATAATGGAGGATATATGAATACAGCATTAACGGTATTACTAATGATTTCGTCAATCGTTTTGATTGCGAGCATTTTGCTTCAATCAGGTAAATCAGCTGGACTTTCGGGTTCTATCGCTGGTGGTGCGGAGCAAATTTTTGGTAAAAATAAGGCAAGAGATTATGACGCTAAGCTCGATAAGTTAACTACTATTTTTACAGTTATCTTTATGGCAACGACCATTGCATTGGCGTTCATGGTGAAATAAGGGAGGAATATGAATATCTCGACAGTTTTGATTGCTTCAGCGGTTGGCGCTGTTGCACTGGTTTTTGCGTTTTTTCTAGTATCAGCAAAGATTAACACCGTAAAGGTGAGTCATGCTAGAATGAACGAAATTGCAGGTTACATTCAAGAGGGTGCGATGGCATTCCTTCGAAGAGAGTACAAGGTGCTCGCGATTTTTGCAGTTGTTTTGGCTGCTGCAATTGCAGTGGGGCTAAATGTGAATACGGCGATTTCATTTGTTGTCGGTGCGGTTTTTTCTGCGCTAGCAGGTTTTATCGGTATGAGAGTAGCGACAAAATCAAATGTTAGAACTGCATTTGCTGCTAAGGAAAGCGGTATGAACGCTGCACTTAGTGTTGCATTTTCAGGTGGAGCAGTAATGGGTATGTCCGTTGTAGGGCTTGGACTTATTGGTGTTTCTATTCTTTATTATATATTCAGAGAGCCGCAGATTATTACTGGATTTGGACTTGGAGCTTCATCAATCGCGCTATTTGCCAGAGTTGGTGGAGGTATTTATACAAAAGCTGCTGACGTTGGTGCAGACCTTGTTGGTAAAGTTGAAGCTGGTATTCCAGAGGACGATCCAAGAAACCCAGCGGTTATTGCTGATAACGTAGGTGATAACGTGGGTGACGTTGCAGGTATGGGTGCTGACCTATTTGAATCATATGTTGGTTCGATTATTGCGGCAATCACACTTGGTACTGTTGTTGTATCAAACATAAACGGTGTTATGTTCCCACTTTTATTAGCGGCTAGTGGTATTGTTGCTTCCATTATAGGAACAATGTTTGTAAAAGGTGATGAGAATTCTGACCCACATAAAGCGCTTAAGACAGCTACTTATGTTAGTGGTGTTCTTGTGTTAATTGCTTCTGCTGGTCTCAGCATGTGGTTATTCGGAGATTTAAAAGCGTTCTTTGCGGTTGCTGCTGGTCTTATTAGTGGTATTTTGATTGGTGTAGTGACAGAGGTTTATACATCAGCGGATTATGGTTCAGTTAAGAAGATTGCGGAGCAATCACTTACTGGTCCTGCTACTACGATTATTTCGGGTCTAGCTGTTGGTATGATTTCTACTGTTCTTCCAATTATCTTTATTAGTATTGCAACAATCATTGCGCATATGTTCTTTGGACTATACGGTATCGCTCTTGCAGCTGTTGGTATGCTTTCTACTGCTGGTATTACAATTGCAGTTGATGCTTACGGACCGGTTGCGGATAACGCTGGTGGTATTGCTGAAATGAGTGAATTACCTAAAAATGTTAGAAATATAACAGATAAATTGGATGCTGTTGGTAATACAACTGCCGCGATTGGTAAAGGTTTTGCGATTGGTTCTGCAGCGCTTACTGCACTTGCACTATTTGCATCATTCTCACAAGCGGTTAAATTAGAGAAAATTGATATTTTGAATCCATATGTAGTTGTTGGTCTATTTATTGGTGGTATGTTACCATTTGTATTCTCAGCACTTACAATGCAATCAGTTGGTAAGGCTGCTTATCAGATGATTGAAGAGGTTCGTAGACAGTTTAAAGAAATTAAAGGTATTATGGAGGGAGAAGCGACTCCTGACTATTCAAAATGTGTTGATATTTCAACTGGTGCAGCACTTAAAGAGATGGTGCTTCCAGGACTGATGGCAGTACTTGTACCAATTTTTGTAGCACTTACTCTTGGTACAGCTGCTCTTGGTGGTATGCTTGCCGGATCACTTGTAACAGGTGTATTGATGGCGATCTTTATGGCGAACTCAGGTGGTGCTTGGGATAATGCGAAGAAGTATGTTGAAGAAGGAAACTTTGGTGGTAAAGGCTCTGAAGCTCACAAGGCTGCAGTTGTTGGAGACACTGTTGGTGACCCATTCAAGGATACATCAGGACCAAGTATTAATATCCTAATCAAGTTGATGACAATCGTATCGTTGGTATTTGCACCATTGTTTTTGAGTATAGGTAGTTTACTATAGTAGGAGTATTGATACTGTATGAAAAAAAATAGAGTATTTTTGGTGGCAAGTGTTGTAATTTCAGCACTTGCTGCTCTTTTTATCATAAAGTTGGTTTTTTTTTCTCAGGCACAGCCAAATGAAGCAATTATTGGAGGTGCAGATGGTCCTACAGCAATTTATGTTACAGGTAAGGTAGATAACGTGATTGGCGCGATAGCTTCTTCTGAAACAGGTTCTTCTGAATTAGATGATGCAGCTTCTGCCAGTGAAGAAAGCACAGAGCCAACAACAAAGGAGTCTCAGGAGAATTCTACTGCGTCCAGTGAGGATATCACAACGACTGAAACGACAACCGAAACGGAAGAAGTGTCGAGCGAAACTATTACTGAAGAAACAACTGAGACTACTGCTACTACGGAAGCGACGACTATGCCAGATTTTTCAGAAGCGGGTTTTTATAAGAATATTCAAGTAACGGATACATCAAAAGGAGTTCTTGTACTTTGTAATAAAAATTATCGATTGCCGGATGATTTCTTGCCAGCGGAACTTGTGGATATTCCGTCAGATTATTATGTACATGATGGAAAAGAGTATAAAATGGAAAAAATTGCAGCGGAGGCGTTTATTGAGATGTCTATTGCAGCGCGTAATGAGGCGAATTTAGATATTCGAGTAATTTCGGGTTATCGAACCCAATCTTATCAAGAAATGCTTTATAATCATTATGCGAATAATTACGGTAAAGACGAGGCGGATACCTATTCCGCTAGACCGCGTCACAGTGAACATGAAACGGGTCTTTGTTGTGATGTGAATATGGTGGATACTTCGTTTGAAAACACACCAGAATTTGAATGGATGATGGATAATGCTGCGAATTATGGATTTATTCTAAGGTATCCAAAAGGAAAAGAGCAAATTACAGGGTACATATATGAACCTTGGCATTGGCGTTACGTTGGGTCAGAAGTTGCGTGGTCTGTACTCCAAAGTGGACTCACATATGATGAGTATTATCATCAAAATTTAGAATAGATGCGTTGTAATGTTTCGTTTAAAATAAAGTTCTTGAGAAACTGGTGGGTTTTTGAAGAACTTTTTATTTTATAGGGCTTTTAGTGATTTATTTTAGAAATTCGAAAAGAATTATATTCTTTATTTTATACTGTTCTCAAATTAAAACACATGTATTAATTCCTTAAAGAGCAAGAAGGGGTTTAGAGAATTCGGAATGCACTGGGTCATGGTGCCAATGAAGAATTCTACTAAAGCACTTCTTCCCTTTTTTTATATTTTATATTTGCAATTTAATTTGAGATTAGTATTAGAATAGTATTATATAATGGATTATAAGCAGATTTCTAAAAGAATTTTCTAAAAGTATTGACACATTTAAAGTTTCTCTATATAATGAAAACTAATTTACATTTTAGTGGGACGATGATTAAAGTATTTTATTTAAGCACTATTTTAGTTTAAAGATAAAATCATTTTGCGTCTGAAGCAAACAAAATAAGAATATTAGCAAAGAGGCATTCTTTTTTATTTAAGAATCAGTATGTACTTAAATAAAGGGGTGTTATTTTGCTAAAAAGGAGGATTATGGGTAAAAGTAGAAGTGAGTGGGGAAGCAGGACTGGCTTTATACTAGCTGCTATTGGATCGGCTGTAGGTCTAGGCAACATTTGGAGATTCCCATATGTTGCAGCAACAAATGGCGGGGGGGCA
>PDWI01005413.1_pt1 | contig 16510 bp, 14 predicted proteins | sample 1430891 | NCBI WGS metagenome assembly PDWI01 (sample SAMN01162508, study PRJNA174530) | Oral metagenome, whole genome shotgun sequencing project. | biome: Marine environment; feature: Marine mammal; material: Swab sample of the gingival sulcus; isolation source: swab sample of gingival sulcus...
TAGATAGTTATATAGGTCTTGGCGTTTCATCAGCTACCAGTTCTCTACCGTTGCGTTAAAGATCTTCTTAATCATCTCCTCTACCATCTCTTCTAGCAGTTGGTCCTGAACCTCCTCAAAGTTCTTATCACGACCAAAGTCTCTATGCACCGAGAATGACTTATCAAAGCTCTCTTTCTCATCAACGGTATTTGTATATTTGACTTGAACCGTCATCTTAAACATCGTTCTGTCGGCATAGTTATCTTGCTGAACAGCCATAGGACTAAGATCATAACCAGTAATGATACACTCCAATTGCAAATCTCCACCACGTGGTACTAACTCTAATTGTGTTCGCTGAGTGTAGAAGTCCTTCAAGTCTTCGGAGAACTTAACTGACAAAGGCGGATATACCACAGGAGCATTATTATTCACATCTGCAATAGAAATCGTATGCAAGCGAGTATAATCCAATGCTCCACCATTAAACTTATAACTTATACTACAAGTTGTAAGACAAAGCACAAGAAACAAAGCAGAGAAGCAAAAGCTAAGCTTTCTCATCGCTGAACTAATCCAAACCATATTCTTTTATTTTTCTGTAGAGCGTACGCTCAGATATTTTCAATTCTTCGGCTGCCAAACGGCGACGACCATTATATTTCTTTAAGGTATTGACGATCATTGTTCGCTCCATATCCTCTAGAGAAGCGACCTCTTCTCCCAATTGGTTATCTATCACCTGAGCCTCTACCTCTTCGGCAGTAAGGTCTCTCGTCTCATCTAATGAATTATGCCAACAATTAGCATTCATTTCATTTGTTGTATCTAGCTTACTTGGAGCTAAAACCTTATGAGGTGGAGCTAATTCCTTACTTGCATAGACATCGTTGTACGCTCCCATAGAGCCTTTGACTAATGAAGCTACAACAGACTTCAGCTCTGCTACCTCTTTTCTCAAATCCATATACAATTGCCAGAGCATAGGATCAGACTGAGCGACATCGTCCGTCTTTTCACTCTGCACCAAGGCAGGACGATAGTCTATATCTAAAGCTTTACTCTTATATTGTTCTAGCAAATCAACTGTAATCAGTCGCTCTTTCTCTAAGATACTTATTCTATCAGCTAAATTGCGTAGCTCACGGATGTTACCTGTCCATTCGCTAGCACTTAGGGCTTCCTCTGCCTCTGGCGTTAAACGTAACGGAGGCATATTATATTTCTCGCCAGCACGTGAAGCAAAATATCTAAAAAGCAATGGAATATCCTCTCGCCTTTTGCGAAGAGCTGGCACTTCAATAGCAATAGTATTTAACCTAAATAGCAAATCTTCACGGAAACGTCCTTTGCGAACAGCTTCTACCAAATTAACATTTGTTGCTGCGACGATACGGACATCTGTTTTTATGCTCTGACTTGCTCCCACTGGAATAAATTCTCCAGTCTCCAATACACGCAACAGTCTTGCCTGTGTAGATAGTGGTAACTCACCCACCTCATCAAGAAAGATTGTTCCGCCGTCAGCCTCTTGGAAATACCCCTTTCTATCACCCATAGCTCCCGTGAAAGAGCCTTTAAGGTGTCCAAATAGTTCAGAATCTATCGTCCCCTCTGGTATCGCACCGCAGTTCACTGCTATATAGTTGCTATGCTTTCTTAGGCTAGTCTGATGAATAATCTTGGGAAAACTCTCTTTACCTACCCCACTCTCACCGATAATCAATACAGACATATCTGTCGGAGCAACCTGCATTGCCAGTTCTATAGCTCTATTGAGCAATTCACTTCGCCCAATAATACCAAATCGTTGCTTAATATTCTGTATTTCCGTATTCATTCTCCTTATTCTTCTTTATTAAGTTGTACAAAATTAAGCAATATTATTAATCATTCTTAATCATTTGCTTGAAGCCCTTGCTCTCAATAGTTGAGAACTTACCCTCCTTGCCTACGATTAAGAGATACTCTATATTGTCAAGTTTGCTTAACATCTTCACAGCTTCGCCAGACGTCATCGTCATACAAGCTGTTGCTAGTCCATCAGCCTCCATACAAGAGTTGGCTAATATCGTCGCACTTAGCACATCTGTTTGGATAGGATGTCCTGTCTTAGGGTTAATGGTATGCACCCTTTTCTGCCCATTCTGTATCTTATAATTACGATAATTACCCGAAGTAGCCAAGCCTCCCTGCTCTCTATCTAGAGAGACAATCAATTGAAACTCATTTATCAGCCCAGTACTATCTTCAATAGGCTTATTAATGCCTATCATCCATGGTTCGCCTCTAGCATTCAGCCCACGGAAGGCAATCTCGCCACCGATCTCCACCATATAATTCTTTGCCCCCTCTCTCTCTAAGTACTTCCCTACTAGGTCAGAGCAATAGCCTTTAGATATAGATGAAAGGTCTATAATCGTACGACTATCATCTTTGATAAGTGTATCACCTCGCAATTTAAGCTTATCATAACCAACAAAAGATAATAAGCTATCAATCTTCACTTCTGTCAAATCCTCCACCATAGGCTTAAATCCAAAACCCCAAGCGTTGATCAATGGCGAGATTGTTGGGTCATAAGAGCCATTACTAACTTCATTAATCTGCCCCACCATCTGCCAGACATAGCGAAAATGGTCATCTGTCAGAGCAGTCTCATTACGATTAATAGCAGAAAGTAAGCTTTTAGGCTCAAATGGATTCAAAGACAAGCTAAAATCTTGAAAGGTAGAGTCAATACCTTGGGCATAATTCTCTCGCAAATCATACTGTATATGATAATAAGTATGAAAGACTTCGCCCTCTACTCGGCTATAGATTTTACCCTCCGAGCAAGAGCATAAAAAATTTAAGCTCAAAATAAAAAAAATTAAGCTTAAAATAAAAAAGTTTGTCCTCGCAAAAAAAATATTCCTAGGACAAATAAAAAAATTAACAGCTGAAACTTTTTCACTAAAACTCATCTTCTATTTTATAGTTGTTACGTTCTGGATTTTGTCGGCTAAGCAATTCGCCTATAAAGCCTGCTAAGAACAGCTGTGTACCAATGATCATTGCCACTAACGAGATAAAGAAATAAGGTCTATCCGTTACCAAAGGAGCTGGCACGCCCTCTAGCAAGCAACAGAACTTATTGATTAAGACAACAGCAAGAGCTACAAATCCTAAGAAAAAGACAATAGAACCGAGAAGTCCAAAGAAGTGCATTGGCTTGCGACCGAACTTAGAGATAAACCACAGCGTAATCAAATCTAAGTAACCATTGAAGAAACGACTTAGTCCGAACTTAGACGCCCCATACTTGCGAGCTTGATGCTGAACAACCTTTTCGCCAATCTTGTCAAAGCCAGCATTCTTCGCCATATAAGGAATATAGCGATGCATATCATTATAAATCTCAATATTCTGAACCACCTCACGACGATAAGACTTCAGCCCACAATTAAAGTCGTGGAGGTTACTAATCCCCGATAGCTTCCTCGCCGTAGCATTGAAAAGCTTTGAGGGTAAGTTCTTAGAGAATACTGGGTCATAACGTTTCTTTTTCCAACCACTGACAAGGTCATAGCCATCTTCCTTTATCATTCTATAAAGTTCAGGTATCTCCTCAGGCGAGTCTTGCAAGTCTGCATCCATAGTGATAATCACATTACCTTTGACACGAGCAAAGCCACATTGCAAGGCTGGAGACTTGCCATAGTTACGACGGAACTTAATAGCTCTTATATGTTCCTCATCTTCGGCATTCAGCTCTTGAATGATTTCCCACGAGCGATCTGTACTGCCGTCATCTATCAGAATGACTTCGTAAGATAACTGCTCTCTTGTCATCACTTGAGCAATCCAAGCTGTCAATTCCCTCAAAGACTCTTCCTCATTAAATAGAGGTATTACAATAGAGATGTCCATTACTTTACTATTTTACGTCTTAGAATAAATGAAGTAATCGCACTCACTAGCCCACCAAAGATGAAAGTATTATTGACCAAGCTCAACAGCTTAGATAATAGCAAGTCAGTAGAAGCATATTCTCTCAGAGCATCAATAGGACTTTTGCCAATAGACTCTGTCAATAACTGCCACATTCCTTGATTAGCATTAGCAAAGATTTTCAGAAATTCCTCTAGCTCTGGCAATATCGTTGGTAATACCCTTGAGTGAAAGTAATAAGCTGGCAAGAGCAAGACAATACTTCCGAATAGATACAGCCACGTGCTATGAGCCCAAGCTACAACATAACGAAACTCCACCTCTTGAGGAAAATACTGATCCCTATAAGCTTTTGTAAACCTATAAGCAACAAAAGGAGTTATCAACAAAGCTACAAAATAAACAAAGCCTAATATAGGATAGTAGTACGACGCTATGAATAATCCGTAAACGAATGACAGATATAAGCCAAAATAAATACCTCTTGCCCCAGCATCTCGTATCGGAGACGGTATCTGTATCTTATTATTTTCTAATTTATCTTCTTGATTTTGATTCATTCTTTATATTCATTTTTAATTATAATTTAGGGATAAGTACCAAATCCATTGGCACATCCCACTCATCTGGAGCTAAGTCATAATTTAATAAACCTAGACTAACTCCTATAGTATAACAATTCTCCACTCTTGCTAGATAACGATCATAGTAACCTTTACCTCGCCCCAATCGATAGCCCTCACGCGTATAAGCTAAAGCAGGGATAATCATTACTTCTACCTCTCTTGGTTCTGCCTTATGCTCTTCTATTGCTCTTGGCTCTAAGATACCATAAGGTTCTTTACCCTCTAGTCTATCAAAGCCTTCATAGAGATAAAAGTCCATCTCGCCCTCTGCCCTCGTGATAGGTAAATAAATCTCCTTACCTTGATTCTCTAAGATTTGAAATAAAGGAAATAAGTCTGGCTCATCATTGAGAGACATATAGAGAGCTATCTTCTTTGCTTCCCTAACTTCCGTCAATCGCTCTATCTGACAGAGTAAGTCGTGCGAGCGAAGTCGTCGCTCTGATTCCTCTAGCTCTTTTGCCAAAGCTCTATAAGTCTTCCTATAATCTGTCTTTGTCATCACCTTACTCCTTAGCTATCTGTATCTCTGGCTCCCACGATCCGTCATTAAGAGCTTCAACAGCAAACAAGACCTCTTGACTATCTTTATTCACAATTTCATAATAAGCCCCCATATCTGAAGCTACTTGATCAGCAATCATAGCTTTTAGCTGAGATAGTAGGTACTTAGAGGCACGATAGAGCAAGGTTGTACGGATAGGTACTGGTGCTTGCCCCGATAATCCCTCATTCTCCGAGGCATAACGAGCATACTCCCACAGAAGGTTGCCGTCACGTGCCGAGAGATAAGTATAGAGTTCCTCCGTCGTAGTATTATTTTGCAACAATTCTTCACGATGACTATCAGCATACAAGAATGCGAACTTAGGTAGTGTCTGCGACTCTATCAGTCTCAAGGAATAAGAATTCAACCCCGTGCTGTCTCGAGGCACAAAGAGGTCAGGCGTGATACCGCCACCACCATAGACTTCTCTACCTCCCATAGTCGTATAAATCAAACTATCTTTATGCTGAATGCTATCCTCGTTGAATAGCTCACCACCCTCGTAACGATGACGAAGATCTTGCACATAATTAGATAAGCCCTTAGAATAATCTTTCTGAATAGAACGACCTGAAGGCGTATAGTAACGAGCCACCGTCAGTCTCACAGCAGAGCCGTCACTCAGAGTGAATGGCTCTTGTACCAAACCCTTACCAAAACTTCTTCGCCCAATAATCAAACCTCTGTCATAGTCTTGTATAATACCTGCAAAGATCTCACTAGCACTGGCAGAGAATTCGTCAATCAGAACCGTCAATGGCATATTAACGAAGATACCATTGTACTCTGTACTATATTTCTGCTCTGGATAAGCACGTCCCTTGGTACTTAATAGTAATTGGTCTTTGGGTAAAAATGCCCCTGCAAGGATTAGAGCTGTCTGCAGATAGCCACCGCCATTACCTCTTAGGTCAATAATCATCCCCTTAACAGCCGTCTGCTTCATCGCCTCTAGGTAAGCGTTTTGAAACTCTTGATGTGTCGTCGCTCCCCAATGCTTAATCTTGATATAAAGCAAGCTATCACTTAGCATATAATGAGCGTCAATAGATGAGATTGGCACTGGACCTCTCACCACATAGCGATGAAAAACTTTGTCGCCACGCATAATTGTCAGATCTACCGAGCTGTCTGCAGGACCTTTGAGCTGTTTCATTATAAAGTCATTTGACAGCTCCCCACCGACAAGGCTTGCTGTGTCAGCTTTAAGGATTCTATCTCCAGCTTTCAAGCCAGCACGCTCCGAAGCACCACCTTTGACAACACGAATGACAACAACCGTATCAATCATTCTATTGAACTGTACGCCGATACCTTGGAAAGAGCCTTGCAAGTTCTCCTCCTCTACCTTATTCAGACGAGCAGGCAGATAAGTGGAGTGTGGGTCTAACTGACTTAGTAGCACAGGTATCACCGACTCCTCAATGCTATCTAAGTTAATCGTATCAACATAGTTCTCCTCTACAAGGTCTGTAATCAACTTTAGTCTATCAAAGCGACCACTACCATTATTGCTTTGATACCTCCAGCCTATCAAGACTCCCGTCATAAAAGTTAGGATCAAGAGGACAAACAGCACTATTTTCTTTACCATTATTCTTCTTTCTTTGATCTACAGCTCTACATAATTCACTTCTATGCCAGCTCTCTCTAGTAGGTCTAGTCCGTCAGTCAGCCTATAAGCAACAGAATAAACCACACGCACGATACCTGCCTGAATAATAAGCTTAGCACACTCTAGACAAGGGGCAGCTGTCGTATAGAGCGTAGCTTTAGAGCAGTCATTCGTACTACGAGCAACCTTTGTAATAGCATTAGCTTCGGCATGCAAGACATAACCTTTTGTACGTCCTGTCTCTTCATCTTCGCAGACGTTCTCGAATCCTCTAGGCGTACCATTATAGCCGTCAGAGATAATACTTCCGTCTTTGACGATAAGTGCCCCCACCTGCAAACGCTGACAGTAAGAGTTCTCCGCCCATATCTGAGCCATTCTCAGATAACGCTTATCCAAAATAAGTTGCTTGTCTTCCATACCTTTCTTTATCTATAATAATAAATCTAAATATTATATTTCTCTAAGGCTCTGCACCTCTTCCATTAGTCTTAGGAAGTTACCGCCCCACAAAAGAGCAAGGTCTGCCTCTGAGTAACCTCTTCTGAGCAGTTCTATTGTGATACGCTTGAGAGCCAAAGCACTACGACAGCCAATTAATTCGCCATCGCCGTCAAAGTCCGAGCCAATGCCCACGTGTCTAATACCAACAAGACGGACAATATGTTCAATATGCTCAACAGCATCTAGGTAAGTCGCACTTGTGTCATCCTCATTGATAAAGCCTGCGTAGAGACAAACTTGTATCACGCCCCCTTTCTCAGCAATAGACTTAATAGCATCATCCCATAAGTTACGAGGATGATTGCATAAAGATCTCACCGATGAGTGGCTCACAAGAACTGGAGCTTGAGACAATGCCAACACATCACGTACTGTATCTTCTCCTGTATGGCTAAGGTCAATCATCACGCCCAGGCGGTTCATCTCTCTGACAACAGCTTTACCAAATTCACTCAAGCCCTTATGCGTACCCTTGCTCTTATTAGCAGAATCGCAGATGGCGTTATCACCATTGTGGCAGAGCGTCATATAAGAAACAGCATACTTATCTCTAAACTCTTTAATCAGTGACAAGTCTTCACCTATAGCATAAGCATTCTCTATGCCTGTAAAGATAGCTCGCTTGCCCAAAGCCTTCGCTCGCTCCACATCAGCCTTACACTTAGCCCATAACACTCTGTCGCTATTAGCTTCTAAGTGCTGAACTAATTCTGATAGCTTACTATGAGCAAAGTCCTTTGCCCATAGATGTCCTTGCTCGCTAACCTCCTTCTGTGGCAGATAGGCTACCATAACGGCAGAATCTATGCCCCCCAGCTCCATTTGCTTGAGATCCATCTTTGTTCGCCCTTGACTATCAGAGAGCTCAAAGCCTTTATTGAAAAACATTGGTGTATCTGTATGCGAATCCACCGAGATATAACGACGATGAAACTCTGTCGCTCTACGATACAAGACGGCTCTCTCTCTCAAATCTTCAAATAAGGCTAGCTGCTCCTCATAACCACCAGCTAACATCTGCTCTGGATGCCACTGCACAGCAATAATATCTTCTTCTGGATAAGCGTCAATAGCTTCGTTTACGCCGTCTAGAGCTTGAGCCAGCTCACGGAAAGGATAGTACACATCCTTCACAGCTTGATGATGAAGACTATTCACCGCACTTCGCTCTCCCTCGGCTAAGTTCAGCATCTTACTCAACCTATTAGGGTAATTCTCTATTATGAGACTATGAGCCGTCATCGTTTTAGGGATTTTGGGCGAATGGTCAATAGCATTGTCCCCCTCAAACTGACTGTATAAATCTTGATACATCGTAGAGCCATAAGCTACAGCTAAGATCTGATGACCTCGGCAGATACCAAGGATAGGCAAGCTCAACAACTTCGCTAAACGAATAATAATTAATTCATACCTATCTCGTGTTGGGTTGATGTTGCCCAAGCCTTTTATTGGCTCTTCGTCTAGAAACATCGGATGAATGTCAGCTCCACCCGTTAGGAGCAAGCCATCGCAAGACTTTAAGCTCTCATACAGAGTTGCCACATCAGTAGTCAAAGGTATAATAAAAGGAATAGCCTTTGCCCTAATCAAAGCATCAGAATAGGCACGTGCTAGGCACGAACCAAGCTCTGCCTCATTTGCCGTTATCGCAATACGAGGACGATAGCTATCCGACATTAATAAGGGAGAACCTAAGCAGTTCTCCCCTATAAATCTATCAACCTCCTCATTAATACCTGCTACTTGTTTACTAGGCTGGGTATATTCTTTTAACATAATAGAAGTTGATTTACATCATACTAAGCGTCAATACGAGCGTAAGTAGCATTAGAGATGATGAAGTCACGACGAGGAGCTACATCATCACCCATTAACATAGAGAAGATAGCATCAGCTTCGGCAGCATTCTCAATAGTAACCTTTCTCAATGTACGCTTCTCTGGATTCATTGTAGTCTCCCACAACTGCTCTTCTGACATCTCTCCAAGACCTTTATAGCGTTGGATCGTTACCTTACCTTCTTCGCCTCCTGCTACTCTATCCACAAAAGCTTGTCTTTGTTGCTCTGTCCAGCAATATTCCTCTTCACTACCTTTCTTACATAGGTACAATGGAGGTGTAGCGATATAGACATAACCATTTTCTATCAAGCCACGCATATTCCTAAAGAAGAACGTCAAGATCAACGTAGCGATGTGGCTACCGTCCACGTCGGCATCGGTCATAATAACCACCTTGTGATAACGAAGCTTTGACAAGTTAAGTGCCATAGAGTCTTCCTCTGTACCGATTGTTACACCTAGAGCAGTATAGATATTCTTCACTTGTTCGCTCTCTAGTACCTTGTGCATCATTGCTTTCTCCACGTTAAGAATCTTACCCTTGAGTGGTAGGATAGCTTGAAACTCACGGTTACGACCTTGCTTGGCTGTACCACCCGCAGAGTCTCCCTCCACTAAGAATAGCTCACATAGGTCAGGGTCTTTGCTTGAGCAGTCAGCTAGTTTACCTGGCAAACCTCCACCAGACAATGGCGACTTACGTTGCACTTGCTCACGTGCCTTACGGGCAGCGTGACGTGCTTGAGCTGCTAGGATAACTTTATCTACGATTATTTTAGCCTCCTTTGGATGTTCTTCTAGGTAATACTCTAAGGCTTCACTCACTGCCATATCCACAGAACCGATAACTTCGTTATTACCTAATTTTGTTTTCGTTTGTCCCTCGAACTGAGGCTCGGCAACCTTAATACTAATTACCGCAGACAAACCTTCACGGAAGTCATCGCCAGTAACCTCAACCTTTGCTTTCTCTAGCATCTTTGAGTCTATAGCGTATTTCTTCAACGTACGTGTAAGCCCACGACGGAAGCCAGCCAAGTGAGTACCACCTTCAATAGTATTAATGTTATTTACATAGCTATATACATTCTCAGAATAAGAAGTATTGTACATCATCGCCACCTCTACTGGTACGCCTTGCTTCTCTGTTACAATATGAATTACGTCTTCTACTAGAGCTTCTTTGTTTCTATTAATATAAGTAACAAACTCCTTCAAGCCCTCCTCTGAGTGATAAACTTCAGTCTTGTAGCTACCATCTTCTAGTTGCTCTCTCTTATCGGTCAAACTCAGACGAATACCTGCATTAAGATAAGCTAGCTCACGCAATCTATCAGACAAAATCTTGAACTGATATTCTTCTACAGTGAAAATAGATGTATCAGGCTTGAAAAACACGCTAGTACCACGACGAGTTGTCTCACCTACAACTTGCAATTCTGTTGTAGGAATACCTTTAGAGAACTCCATCATATGAATCTTGCCATCACGATGCACCTCAGCTTTGAGGTAAGTAGAAAGTGCATTTACACAGCTCACCCCTACCCCGTGAAGACCACCAGAAACCTTATACGAACCTTTGTCAAACTTCCCCCCTGCATGCAAGACAGTAAGTACGACCTCCAAGGCACTCTTACCTTCTTTTTCGTGATAATCCACTGGAATACCACGACCATTATCGTGAACCTCTATCGAGTTATCTTCTGCAATGACAACCTGAATATCAGTACAATATCCAGCCAGAGCTTCGTCAATAGAGTTATCCACCACCTCATAAACAAGATGATGAAGACCTTTCTCTCCAACATCCCCAATATACATCGCAGGACGCTTACGTACTGCTTCTAATCCTTCTAATACCTGAATATTACTCGCTGAATACGCATCAGCATTGTTTATCTTATTTATTTCTTCGCTCATTATATTTAGTATATAATTACTCTAATTTATACTAACAAAGATACTCATTTTTATTGAATTTAGCAGACAAATAAGCTAGTTATTATGCTTTTTTATCTCTATTAAAGTAATTAAGCAAAGAATAACAAAAGTCGTTTCATTGCAAAGCACCTACTATGTAATTCTTAAAAAGAACAACGCTAAAAAAACAACTACAAAAAAAATCCTATACAACTCTAAATCAAGGACATTCAATTATAATCGCCACAAGCTAAATAGTCAAATCACTAGGCTTATCCCAGCAACTAAAAAGTTTGAGCTTGTATTTTTGAAAATGCAAGCTCAAACTTTTTAAAGCTCAGCTCAAACATTCTGAGTTCTCAGCTCAAACTTTTCAGATTACGAGCTCAAACTTTTTCAACTAGATTTGGGATATAAAGAGTGCTACTTATAAGTAAAGCGGATGAGGGTTATAGTCTCCTTAGTCAGCTTAAAACGAGCATCAGCAAGATGATTAATCAACCAAAGCGGTTCATCTTTGGCATCGCATAAAAGCAAAGCCTCCCCTTTCTCTCGGTAAGAGAAATTAAGATCTGAGAAAATCTTCTTTAGTTTTTTCTTTCCTTGCATTCCATAAGGCTTTAGCTTATCACCCTCCCGACGCGTGCGAATAGTCAAACGATGACCAATAGATCGCAATTTATCATAATCAAAAACAGCAACATTCTTAGGCATTTTGAGCGTTGGCAAGTCAGACATTTCTAGTAATTCCCAATTTAGCACATTGTCCCCCAAAGCACATTGTCCTCTAAGAGTAATATCTAATTCAATGACAGAACTAGAGGATTGCGTATTAGGGATGAGCTCCAAGTAATCACGGCTAACAACCAAGGTATAATCGCTCGCATTAAACTTCGCCCCCAAGCGAAGTTGGGACAAATCATCTGCAATCGTGGTGATTTGCTCTCTATTAAAACCATAAGGACGAAGCAACTCAAACAGCACCGTTCTAGGACTAGCCGAAGCCCGCAACATAGCCAAAGAAAGCCCCTTATCACTGAGCAAATCCTCTTGCCAACGTGCCACCTCTTGCAAATAGACTGCCTCCGTCTGACGTAGATTATCTATCGTACGCAGAGCGTTAGCTCTAAACTGAGGATTAAGTTCTTCAAAAGTAGGCAGGAGCTGATGACGGATAAAGTTACGCTTATAAACCATAGAAGCGTTGGAGCTGTCCTCTCGGTAGTCTTGTCCAAGCTCTTGCAGAAAAGTCAAAACATCTTGACGAGAACAATCCATCATCGGACGAATAACCCCATCATGCCTCTTGTAAGGCATACCACTCAAACCTCGGATACCTGTACCCATAGAAAGATTGAGGAGAAATGTCTCTAGCATATCGTCAGAATTATGGGCAACAGCAATCAATTCTTCCGCCCCCTTCTCCTCTTGAAACCACTGATATCGCAATTCACGAGCTACCATCTCCACCGACATAGTACGCTCTTCGGCATAAGCAAGTGTATCAAAATGCCTTACATAACAAGGCACGTCATAGCTAGCACACAAGCTTCTGACGAACAGTTCATCGTCATCACTCTCAGCCTTACGCAAGTGAAAATTACAATGCAAAGCCCTAACCTTATAGCCTAATAAAAGAGTTGCCCTCAGTAAGGCTACCGAATCGGCACCTCCACTAAGGGCAACTATAAGCTGGCTTTCTTCGCTAAGCAAACACTCTCTCGTAATTGTCTGCCTGAGCGTATCTAGAAAAAAGCTCATCTATAAAATTTATTACTAGCAATAGAGCCAATAGCTCTTGCTAACTAGGACATCTTCCTATAATTCGCTATCAATGATGATACGACCGCAATACTCACAAGTTAAGATCTTACGACGCAACTTAACATCAATCTGAGCTTGAGCTGGGATCTTATTGAAACATCCGCCACAAGCATCACGATCCACAGCGACAACTGCAAGACCGTTCTTATTACCGCTACGAGTTCTCTTGAAAGACTTGAGCAAACGCTCCTCAACATTCTTCTCTAGAGAAGCAACAGTCTTCATCACCTTAGCTTCTTCAGCTTCAGCTTCAGCCTTACGGCTATCAAGATTAGCTTGACGATCTGCAAGGAACTCCTTACGCTCCTTGACCAAATCCTTAGTCATAGCGATCTTTTGCTTCACTGTAGTCAAGCTGTCCTTAGCTTCTGATGATAGCTTTTGAGCAAGACCGACTTGCAACTCGTGATGTTCGATTTCTTTCTTTAGATTGTCATACTCACGGTTGTTCTTGATACCATTTAACTGAGCATTATACTTTTCTAGAAGAGATTCAGACTCAGTAATAGTTAGCTTTTTATCTGCAATAACCTTATTCAGATCCTTTACTTCCTCATCAAGAGCTTTCAATTTGTTGTCAAGACTCTCAATTTCATCTTTAAGATCTTCAACTTCAAGAGGCAGTTCTTCAAGCAAACGATGAATAGCATCAATTTGAGAATAAGCATCTTGTAGCTTCTTTAACAAAACTAGCTTTTCCTCTACAGTCTGTTCTTTCTTTTCTTTTTTTGTAACCATTATTGCTAAATTGATAATATGGGATTGCTATTTAATACACTTTTATGAAGTACAAAGTTAGGAAAATTCTTTGATATAACCTTATGAAATAGCTCAATAATGATAAGTTCGCTTTCATAATGTCCTACCGTTGCAAGGATCATTCGTCCTTCAACATCAAAATAATCGTTATATTTAGCCTCACCAGTGATGAAAATATCAGCACCTTTCTTCATCGCTGTCTTCCACAAAAAAGCCCCTGAGCCTCCACAGATCGCCACACGATGAACGCTTTCTTTAATAGGACGAGAATGGCTCAGCTTATCACAAGAAAAGTATTCCTTCACACGCTTTAAGAATTGATTACTCTCCTCACTCTTGGGCAAATCTCCTATAATCCCCGCACCTGCTCCTAAGTAATCATTTTCTAGAGCCACCAAGCTATAGGCTGGCACTTCATACGGATGAGCTTCGAGCAGAGCCTTAACCACTGCTCCGACATTTGCAGAAGGAAGAACGACTGATAGACGCACTTCCTCCTCTTCACTCATAGAACCAACAGCACCAAGAAAAGGCTTAGCCGTCGCTAGTGGACGAAATGTTCCTTTGCCTTCGCAAATAAAACTACAAGACTCGTAAGCTCCTAGCTTGCCTGCTCCAGCTTGCCAGAGACTCTCTTGCACTTGAAGAAGATATTCTCGTGGCACAAAAGTTGTAAGTTCCATAAGTTTCCCTTGTAATGGCTCTATGGGTTGAACATTCTCCAAAGAGAAAGCTTCGGCTAGCAGATAGTTAAGACCATTCGGAGCATTATCAGCATTAGTGTGTGCCGAATAGATGACAATATCATTCTTTATAGCCTTAGTGATAGAACGCTCTATGTAGCTACGTCCTCCAATCTGCTTCAAACCCTTAAACAAGGGAGGATGATGCGTTAGGATTAGATTAGCACCAAGGCTAATAGCCTCATCAACGACAGCTTCAGTAAGGTCCACACAGAGCAATGCCGAGCTAATCTCTTGCTCCACATCTCCTACTTGCAGACCAGAATTGTCGTAGCTCTCTTGCATCCATAGAGGCATCTCCCCCTCCAAAGCCTGTATAATATCTTTTACTTTCATAATTTATCCTAAATAAAAAGGAGAGAGTCCCCCATAGAAAAGACTCTCTCACTTATAATATAGTTAGATTTTACTTTAATAAAACCTTTGTATAAACAGATCCAACCTTAATTAGATACATTCCTTTTGGCAAAACAGCCAAAGATAAGTTAGCCTTACCACTTGCATTTGTATTTCCAGAAAGACAAAGCTTACCACCTGCATTATATACCGAATAAGGAGCATATATCTTAGTACCTTCTATCTTCACTAAGTCTGTAGTTTGAGTTGGATAGACCTTATAACTAGAAGTAATTAAAGTCTCTACAGCAACTTCATTCTTCACTTTGATACCAGCAGCTTTTAGTTTTTCAATAAAAGTAGCTAAGTTCTTTTGATCTGATTTGCGTGTTGACATTATTTCAACTGTTAGTTGCTTCTTCACATCAGCTTTAATAGAAGCAATAATTGTATCATAATCTTCACTACTCAAGCCATCAAATGGCAAACGCAACTCCTTTAGATTAACAAACGAAGAAAGATCTAATTTCTTGATAGGACTATTATACAAATCTAGCACCTCTACATTTGGATAATACTTACTAACCTCTACATTATTCACTATAGGAGCAATACGTTCAATACCTGTATTTAATTTCAGAACCTTTAATTGATTGAAAAAACTACCTGAAAAATAAAGATTATTTATATCCTTCATTTCAGCTGGTTTAGTAGCATCCTTGATATTTGGAGCATTCTCTATAATTAACTCTTCAAGTTTAAACATATCTTGTAGCCAAATCTTTTTCAAGTTTGGAGTAGAACCCTTAATATGCAACTTTTTAGCGTGAGCACGAGAAAGCTCAATAACTTCTAGATTAGGAGAATTAAACACAAACTCTGGAATCTGAGTTCCAGAAGCATAAAACTTTTTCAACTTTGGTAGTGCTGGGAATTCAATTTCTGAGATAGCCGTATCTGATAAGTTCAAATCCTCTACAACTGTAGGGTTTGGCAAAATAACAGTCTTCAAATCCCAGCCATAATTATTACAAGCAAACTTTCCAAGTTCCATAATTCTAGCTTTATGTAAGTCAGACAAATCTAACTCCTTCAAACCTTTTTGATCTCGAACAATCAAATCTTCCACTTCTGTCAAGCCTTTAAGATTAAAAGAACTAGTCCAAGTTCGTCTCATCCAAAAAGTCTTCAATGACTTACTAGCCTTAGAAAGATCAGCACTCTCTACCGAACCATAAATAATTTTAAGAACTGAAACATCCCCTTTAATAACAATTTCTTTATCAGGAGTACCACAATAGTATTTTGCTGGAACATCTTTATTTTTTCCTAGCATAACATCTTTTTCTTGAACAACACCATCAAAAGATATACCTTCTCCCTCTAGCTTAAGAACTAAGATAAAAGGTTTTGTTATACCCGTAGGCAAACGCATATCCTTAGGTAACTTAGACATTTTAAAATGAATTTCACCTACCTGAGCAAATATCAGACTGGGAAAAAGGACAAGCATTGAGACGAGCATAGCTCGTATAAAACTTTTAGTATTCATAATATTTATATTTTATATTGTTTATAACATCTTTAATCCTTGACGAATGAGATCCTCAACGGAAAGTGTCGGATCTTGTGTCAATAATTTCTTTAATACCTTATTAATATTAACTTCAGTGAAACCTAACATCTTCAGAGCAGCACGTGCTTCATCTTGCTGAGCAGATTGCTCCACACCCTTAGCCAAGGCACTTGCCATTGAATTGCTACTATCATCGTCTTGCAAAACAACCTTACCTTTCAGCTCTAAGATAATTCTCTGAGCTGTCTTCAGCCCTATTCCCTTAACAGCCTTGATAGGTTCTATCTGACCTAATGAGATA
>PDWI01005415.1_pt1 | contig 16509 bp, 14 predicted proteins | sample 1430891 | NCBI WGS metagenome assembly PDWI01 (sample SAMN01162508, study PRJNA174530) | Oral metagenome, whole genome shotgun sequencing project. | biome: Marine environment; feature: Marine mammal; material: Swab sample of the gingival sulcus; isolation source: swab sample of gingival sulcus...
GGCACAGATGCTTGATACCCTCTTAGGTGATGACTTGGCTTCTCGTAAGGAGTACATCAGCGAGCACGGTTATAAGTACCTCGCTGAAATCGACGTGATTTAAAGTCGTTTTGCAATGAAATCACTGTTATTATTGTGCTTAAAAAGGAGTTTGCAATGAAAAAAATACTATTTATGAGTCTTGCCTTCATCTTGCTACTAACAGGATGTCGGAAAGAGGAGGAACAGGATAAGATTGATTACACTCAGGTGGATGAAGAGGTGGTAGAAGATACGGGTTCCATTCAGCGTGCTAAGAACTTTATGAATCATGTGATTAAAAATGAGGAAGAAAAGGCACTTGCCATGTGTGAAGAGGTCTTTTATGAAGATGCCAAGGATATGCTTGGAAAATACGCTGAGTTACAAAAGGAAGATAAGGAATACAAAATAGAATTCACCGATTTTAAAGAAGAATTTAATAGGGATAGAACAACCATAACGTTTAAAATTAAGTCAGTATTTAAAGGAGAGGAACTTGAAGAAAATGCCTCTTTGCATTTTCAGCAAGTTGGCGATGAGGAGTGGCTAATTAATGGCAGATAAAAGCAGAAAAATAATTATAAATGATCAAAAAATAACGGATACCTTAACGGAAAATTACATGCCTTATGCGATGAGTGTTATTGTCTCAAGGGCAATTCCTGAGATTGATGGCTTTAAGCCTTCGCATCGTAAAATTTTATACACCATGTATAAGATGGGGTTGTTAAAGGGCGCTAGAACAAAGTCGGCAAACGTAGTAGGTCAAACGATGAAGCTACACCCTCACGGAGACATGGCAATCTATGAAACCATGGTGAGGCTTACAAGAGGCCACGATGCTCTGCTTCATCCCTATATTGATTCTAAGGGAAACTTTGGTAAGTCAACTTCAAGGGACATGGCGTATGCGGCACCAAGGTATACAGAGGTTAAGCTCGCTCCTATTTCAGAGAGTTTATTTTTAGATATTAAGTCTGATACGGTAGACTTTGTAGATAACTACGATGGTAGGATGCAAGAACCCGTCTTATTACCTGTGCGATTCCCGAATATTCTAGTTAATCCAAACAAGGGTATCGCGGTGGGTATGGCGAGTTCTTTTCCAAGTTTTAACCTAGGGGAAGTTTGTGATTTTACTATAGCAAAAATCAATGACCCAATGGTTGAGCCAGAAGATTACATGCCTGCGCCAGACTTTAGTACGGGCGGTTATTTGATTTATGATAGAAAGGCGATTAAAAAGATTTATGACACGGGGCAGGGCTCTATCAAATTGAGAGCAAGCTTTGAGTTCGATAAAAAGAATAACTGTGTAGAGATAAAATCTATTCCGTATACGACTACGGTTGAGGCGGTAATGGATAAGATTATTGCCATTTACAAACAGGGGAAACTCAAGGAAATTACGGATATTAGGGATGAAACTGACCTAAAGGGTTTAAAGATAGCGATTGATGTTAAACGTGGCACAGACATTGAAATGCTGATGGCAAAACTCTATAAGATGACGCCGCTTGAAGATACTTTTTCTTGTAATTTTAATTTGCTCATCAAGGGTAGACCCATGGTGCTTGGCATTTCTGAAATTATTGAGGAATGGATAGCTCATAGATTACATGAAATCACTAGAAGGTTACAGTTTGAACTGAAAAAGCTAGAGGATAGACTACACCTTTTACAGGGATTGGAAAAGGTTCTCTTAGATATTGATAAGGCAGTTGATATCGTAAGGAATACGGCGGATGATTCTATGGTAGTGCCAAATTTGATGGCGGGTTTCTTGATTGATGAAATCCAAGCAAATTATGTGGCGGAAATCAAATTGAGAAATCTCAATAAAAACTACATCATCAAGGCTCTCAGTGATATTGAGGGGCTAAAGAAAGATATTATTGACATCAAGGATACACTATCTTCTGAACTTAAATTAAAGGCAATTATTGTGGACGAATTAAAAGAAATCAAAGAAAAATACGCAAAGCCAAGACAGACTGAACTAATAAAAGAGTCTAAGCATATTGAAATTACAGAAGAAACCTTGATTGAAGATTATAATCTGAAGTTCTTCTTATCAAAAGAGGGCTATTTAAAGAAAATTTCCCTTCAGTCGCTACGTTCTTCAGGAGACCAAAAGTATAAGGAAGGGGACGAATTATTATCGGAGATTGAGGGCACTAATACCAGTGATTTAATGCTGTTCTCAGATAAGCACAATGTTTACTTTATCAAGGCTCACGAACTCGAAGATGCAAAGGCATCAGAACTTGGCGGCTACATTTATAACTTAATAGAGCTGGATGCGGATGAAAAAATTATCTTCATGCATGCGACAAAGGATTATAAGGGTTTTTTCTTATTTGCCTTTGAGGATGGTAAACTTGCTAAGGTGCCGTTATCTGCTTACCAAACCAAGACCAATAGAAAGAAACTTTTAAAGGCATATGGAGCAAAGGCAAAACTCTTTAGGGCAATGTTTATAGAAGAAGATATCGACTTATTATTCGCAAGAAGTGATGCCAAGGGCAAAAACTTGATGCTTTTTAACACAGCTTTGGTGAATCAAAAGACAACCAGAAGTACTCAGGGTGTTCAGGTGATAAGGATTAAAAAGAACTCGTGGATTTCTTCAGCGTCTAAGGCAAGTGAGGTAGAACTACCAGACTTGGAGCATTATCGTAGTGAAAGCATTCCTTCTGCTGGCACAGGCATATTACCAGACGACTACTTCAGCGCCCCTAATCTGTAGCAAGTAATCAAAGGGCGTTTAAGTACATGGCGCTCAAAAAGAAAGAATAGTTTACGCAGGATTTTTTGTTGAGTAGCAAGGCGACTAAAGAAATAATGAAGGAGTTTATACAGACATAAATGACTGAATTATTTACTTGCAGTCAACGAAGCTAATTACAAAAAAGACAAGTAAAAAAGGTTAGTAAATGAGATTTATCCACACATCAGACCTACACCTAGGTGCAAAACTGTCAGGTTTCAATCCTGATGGCATAAAGTTTATTAAGTCGCGTATTGATAAGGCATTATCTAAATTAGAAGCTATGATAGCAAGCGAGCAATATGACGGCTTAATTTTAGTTGGCGATATTTTTGATTCTAAAAACATCAGCCCCTACTATATAAAAAAAGTGGAAAAAATAATGAAAACTCTACTTGATAGAGGGGGCTTTGTAGCCTATGCTACGGGAAATCACGATTATTTTATTTCAGAAAAACACTTTAATAGTCTTTTGACTTATGATAAATTCATCTTATTTACGGAAGATAAGATTTCACGTAAAGAAATCATTCATAATAGGCAAAAAATTGCCTTCTATGGTATCGGCTACCAAACTTATCATCCAAAAGAAAGTTTGAATACAAAATTTCCACCAAGAGAGGATGAAGATATTGCAATTGGCTTATTACATGGGGATGTTTATGATGGAAATAGCATGGTAAACTCAGATTATTATTCTGCCAGTGCAAGGGACTTAGGACAGAAAGCTTATGATTACTTTGCCCTAGGGCATATTCATACGTTTAATGACTTTAGTTCTAATGTTTTTTATTCTGGTTGTCCTTATGCACAAGGGCTGGATGAACTAGGGGATAAGTATGTATTATCTGTTGATATTTCAAATGGAATGACAAGTTATCAAAAAAAGAAGATAGCAAATTATAAAGTCTATGATTTAAATTTTAAGTCAAATGCTGTGGATAGATATGAACTTGCCAGCAAATTGCAAGATTTTCTTTCAGAGAACATAGATATAGAACTGCAAGATACCATCCTAAGAATAAAGGGCAAGGTGAGAGGGTTTCAGGACTATCTAAACAATGATGACATAGAATTTAGAGAGCATGTATTTGGGCAGCAATCAGCTAAAAATCATATTATCAAATTAGATTGCCAAAGGGCAAAAAAAAAACAAGATTTTAACCTGCCTATTGAATTACTGGAATCAATTGAAGAAGCAATCAAAGAGCTTCGAGAGCTTGAAATAAGCTCTTATGAATTCTCTGGTTTAGATTGTCATCAAAGTCTTTCAGACTTACTTTTAGAAGAAGACTTTAAATCCTTAGTCGTGGAGCTTATGGGGCAAAGTTATGAAAATTAAAGCACTGAAAATAAAAAACTTTGGCGGTATAAGGGATAAAAAGATTACTTTTGAAGATGGTTTTAATCACCTAGCATATGAAAATGAGTTTGGAAAGTCCAGCATCATAGAAGCGATCAAAGCTGGAATCTATGGCTTTTCACCGGTAAAAAATTATCCATATTTGCCTCTATCAGCAGAAAAAATAGACTTTGAATGTACACTGGATTTTAGTGATGAAAGAGATGCAATAGGCTTACTTAATGTTTCAAGAGTACATTCAGGTGAACGAGTACAGTCTAAGGTTATACTTGAAGATACTGAAAATGCAAGTCAAAAGTCAAGGGCGATTAGAAATAAGTCTATTTATGATGCTCTAAGTGAAGGTGAAGGAATCCTTTTGGACAAGATTTCCCAAGATTATTGGATTATAGATTCTGATAGTCTTGAAGAGCATAAAAAATTCTTGAAAACTATAAAAAAATCGAGTATTTCTTTGTATGAAAGCATTAACTACAAGGGCAATAGTTTAGATGAAATAAAGAAACGAATAGATAGTCAAAAAAAGGAGATATATACAAATAGTTCAAACTCAAATTCAAAAATAAAAAAGAATGAGGCGCAGATTATAAGAATAAATGAACATATTAAAGAACTTATAGAATTAGAGAGTAAAAAACAAGAAGACTATGCTGAATATTTGGCCATAAGTGAAAAAAAGTTGATGCTTGAAGAGGCCTTATATAATCTAAAGGAAGAAAAAGTAAGGCTAGAAAAAGATAGTGAGATTTATAAGTTAATATCGGATTATAAAAAGTTAAAATTAAAAAATGAACTTCATGGCTATAAAAAAATAGGGAATGCGCCAAAACTAGTTGAACTGAATAAACATAAAGAAAAACTAGGCATTATAGAAGCTAAAATACAGACGCTTCAAAATAAATTGAGTGAAGAAGAAAGTAAGAGTTTTGATAGTAGTTTGAAAAGCTTAGTTTTGCTTGATAAGGATAGTGAACTTAGAGAAGTATTTAGCGCTTTTCATGAACTTGAAAAGGTGAGGAAAGGACTTGGTGTTAAAGAAGATAGTTTAAGAGAATCTTCACTTATAGAGGCAAGAGAAATTGATACAGAAAAAGTTCAAAAAGAATTGTTAGATTATTCAATTGAATTTACTAAGATGGAAGAATTTAACTGGCTCAATCAAAAGATGTTTTTTAGAAACAAAGAAAGTATCTATTTTACTATTCTATTGATTACGCTTGCCCTTAGCTATTTTAATATATATAGTGCGATTGGATTTGTCCTCCTGTCTTTTTTCCTTATGCTTTTTATAAAAAACAAAGAAAAACAAGAACAATATGCCTTTGAAAAAATTCTAGATATCAGTATAGATAAGTATTCAGAGCTCTTAAAACTTGCTAGGGGAAGAAGTCTTGTCACTTCCTTAAAAAAGCCGACAGAAGAAGTGATGGAATTAATGCAAAAAGACCTATCTTCTATTAATGAATATCAGAAATTAAAAGCTGAATACGATAAATTACTGAATGATTTTGATAGGATATTAGTAAGTTATAATGATATAGAAAAAATAATAGAAGAATCTAGGCATACTATTTTAGAATTAGAAGAATTATATTTTAGAGAGCGCTCAAGCTTAGTATTAAGTATAAAACAAATTGAAGACTTAAAAGCTGAATTATCAGATTTGGAAGAAGAAAAAGGATATCTTCAGAATATTATTGATACTACAGAAAAAACTTATATCATTTTATGGGGTTTTTGTGATGAATTAAAGTTAGAACAATTATTTGAGGATGCTAAAATCAATCAAAAACAATTGAGAATAATAGAGCTAGAGATTCAAAACTCAGAATTTGCTGGAGATATTGATAATATCAAGACTGTGGACATAGAATCTGAGCTATATAATATAGAAGAAATGATAAGTAATAAAGAAAAAAGCTTAAGTTATATTAAGGAAAGGTTAGCACGTTTGGAAGAACGCTTATCAAGTAAAGATCTAAGTGCAATACCTGAATATCAAGGACTCAGTCTAGAAGAAATAAAAAGTGTGAGAGAGGAGATAAAAAAAGAAAATCTACAATTAGCAAAAATATATAATCAATTGAGTATAAAAGAAAAAATTATAGAAAGAAGTTTTGAAATACTAAAAACAAAACTTAAGCCATCTTATGTTAAGGCAGCGGATGATTATTTAGGAATACTTGCCCCAGATTGCAGAGTTTATATAGAATATAGTTCAAGTTCTGAAATAGTTTTTAAAGATAAAGATACATCTGAATTTTTGGATTTTAAAAGGCTCTCAACTGGAACACAAGCTCAAGTTGTCTTTTCTTTAAAGCTTGCCTACTTGGATGAAGTGGATAGTAAACAAAGCTATCCTGTCATAATAGATGATGCCTTTATGGCTTATGATAAAAAAAGAAAAAAAGCAGTATTTCATCTATTAGATGAACTTTCAAAGAAAAGACAGGTGATATACTTTGAAGCAGAGTAAAAAATTATAAAATTAAGCTTAGAAAATGATATAACAATTGGCAACATTTTTATTTTTCAATATATGCTTATTACATCTTTTTAATAAATGAAAAAAAATCGAACAAAAAACAAAAAAAAGCTTTGATATTCCCTAAAAAAGTGGTATAATCGTCAGTATAAGAAGTTAACAACGTTTAGGGGGGCTTAATTGTGGAAGCTAACTTACAATCTTTAAAGCATTATATCTATGAATTGGAATATGCTATTTCTGTGGAAGATTATGACAGAGCAAAGAATGTTTCTAGATTAATAAAAAATAGCGTATTAAACGTAGAAAATAAAATCAATAATGTTACCGATTGTGCAACAGGTATCTATTATAAGCATATAAACACCATTGAGTTTTTATATAAGCCTGTTGATGTAGCAGATCCATATAAAGGGGACTACCTAGAAAAATTTGCAAGAGCTAGAACATTAGATTTAACAAGAGCTGGTGCTAAAGAAGGGCATGACAAGTTTTGGCTTGATCATAGTGTTTTAAATGCCAACGTCTTTGGTCTAGTACCAGTGCCACTTATTCCAGAAGAATCAACAAAAGAACTTATAAGAATGGGATGGATTAAGGTTGATGTTGATGTTTTAGATTTTGGACAAGATGCATCTGATATAAGAAATATCTATTCTTTCTGTGAGCAAAGTTTTGAAAAATACATTGCCATTAAGGAAGAACAAACCGAATCAACAGTAGTTTTAATGTTTGCATCTTAATTAATTATTTGAAAATATGGTAATGAGTTATTTATTTTTATAAATAATAAGTTATTACTTTTATTTTATTTTATTTTCTTTTCTTTCATTACTCGCCAGCTAGGAATTTTTAGAGAATTTTTAGCTGGCACTTTTTTTTAGTCCTAAGAGCCGTCATCCTGAGCGTAGTCGAATGGATCTTGCTAATTGGAAATGCTGAGTGAACGACAGTGAGTCGAATGCATCTTACTGTTTTATTTCTTTGTTATCATCTCAAAAATTTTGCGTAAAAACGGATTGCTTATTAAGCAAATTAGCAAGTAAAAACGGCTTGTGTTTTTATATAGGTACAGAGGAGTCAAAGGAGCTTATTGATAAAATGGTAATAAAAGGTGATTATAATAGCTTAGTAATAAGGGTTGATAAGAGTCTAGAAGGCAAGGCGTTGAGGGATGTTCTTAGAGCAGACTGCTCTCTTTCTAGTCGCCTTGTTAAGAATGCAAAAAAATCTGATAGCATATTGGTCAATAATAGGGTGGTAAAAACTAGTAAAATTGTATATGATGGTGATATTATTACTCTTAACATGTTTGAAAAAAGTGGTATTGAGCCAGAAAATGCAGAAATAAACATTGTCTATGAAGATATTGATGTCTTAGTGGTTAACAAAGAGGCTGGCGTTTTAGTCCACCCAACTAAAAATCACGAGTCAGGCACTCTATTAAATAAGCTCATTCATTACGCTAGAACAAAGGGAGAAGAATATAAACCTCATTTGGTAAACAGACTAGATAGGGACACCTCAGGCTTGCTTATTGTGGCTAAAAATCCCTATGCTCATTATGACTTAATGAAGCAGATGGCGGAAAATAGCTTAGAGAAAAGATACCTAGCACTGTGCAAGGGTTCTTTTGAAAAGATTTCTGGTCTTATCGACTTTAAAATATCGGATAAAAAGCATGATGGCATCAATCGCTTGCTTGCTGAGGATGGTAAAAAGGCGGAAACCATTTATAAGGTGTTAAAGGACGATGGGAATCTAGCTCTTGTGGACTTACATTTAATAACTGGTAGAACCCATCAAATAAGAGTCCATCTTAATGCTATGAATCATTCCTTATTGGGGGATGAATTGTACGGTGGATTCGGTTTAGATATCCTAAATAGGCAAGCTCTACACGCTTATAGTCTAAAATTTCAAAGTCCTCGCACAGGGCGGGTAGAAGTCTCAGTGAATCTTGCTGAAGATATGAAGAATATACTAGAAAATATGGATGACACCACTTGTCAATAAAAATACGATAGTACCGCTTAAGATAACGCCTATAATATTAGCTGCTATAGATGTTACTGCCCTCATTCCCATTACATGAGATGCCACAACCCCAGTGTATACGCCTGTGGTGGGAAGGGGGATGCCAACCAAAAGTACCAAGCCTAAAAAGCGGTATTTTCGATAATTATCTAGCTTTGATGCGGCTCTATTTTCATATTTTTCAACAAAACCCTTGATTGCCTTAAAACTTTTTAAGAATTTAAAAAAGGGTTTTAGTAGGAAATATAAAATGGGAACTATAAAAGCGTTCCCTAAAACAGCTATCAAGCTTGCTTCCAGTGGGCTAAAACCCAAGGCTACCCCATAGGGAATAGCTCCTCTTAATTCAGATACAGGGGTAATCGATAAAAGTAGTACTTTGAAAAAATCTTGCATTATTTCACGCTCTTTTTACCTAGTTTTCATAATATGATATTGTTAGGATGTTCTTAACCTCTGGCGATCCTGATATACTGACCGTGTATTCTATACAAATATCACCCTTTGTTTCATCAAGATTGACGGTCAATCTATCGGTTAAGGTTTCGACCTTAAATTCACCATAAGGAGTGGCATATATTGATACATCGCGTCTTTTCTCTTTAAATACCATTTCCGTTTCAAATTCACCAAAGCGATTCATTTGAACGTAGTCATTATCTTTTATTTTTAAGATTACGCGATTGCCTGCTATTTCACTTATTTCAGATTCATCATAAGTCAAGTAAATAGCGCCAGCTTTTTTGTATAAAAAACCCTCTGTCATAAGGTCTATGACATCTGGTTCTTGGTCTTTAAAATCCTGAACAGTATGGATTTTAAGCATGATATTTTTCATCTCATTTTCTTTTTTTAGCTCATTTAAAAATTCGTTGGCATCTTTCTTCATTATCGCTATCTATCCATCCTTTTTATTCGCAAGCAAAGTTTATTAGTTTAGTAATTAAGTCACTGTATGATATGCCAATCTTTTCTATTAAGCTTGGATACATACTAAATTTTGTAAAGCCTGGCATCGTGTTGATTTCTGATAAATAGATTGTGCCATCATCCTTGTCCATTATATAATCAATTCGGCTAAGCCCCTTGATTCTAAAGAGTTTTGCTGCTCTAATGGTTTCATCTTGTATATATTTTGCATCTTCTTCTGCTATTTTAGCGGGAATTTCTACCTTACTAATTGATTTTTCAGAATACTTTGCTTCGTAGTCGTAGAATTCATGGGATGGCTTAATTTCACCAACTGGACTTACTTTAAATTCGTTCAATCCCAAGACGCCACATTCAAATTCTGCGGCATTAACGGCCTTTTCTACTACAGCCACTTTATCATATTCAAAAGCTAAGGCTAGTGCCTTCTTTAGTTTTTCTATTCCACTGCTTTTGCTAATTCCTACGCTTGAACCCATATTGGCAGGTTTCACGAATAAGGTTTCGCCCAACGTTTTAATAAGAGTCTTTGAAATATCTTCAGGCTTTTTCTCAAATTCATGTTTGAAAACAATCTCAAAGGGGATGACATTAAAACCATTATCTTGTAAGATGTATTTGTTATAGGCTTTATCCATGCAGAGAGCAGATGCTACGTGGTCGCAACCAACATAAGGCACATTGATAAAATCCAAATAGCCTTGCAGTTTGCCATCTTCCCCGTAAGGGCCATGTAGGGCAGGAAAAACCACATCAATGTCTCTTATTAAGTGCTCAGTGAGTTCAGAAAGGCTTAATTTTTTTTCCACGTTAAAAATAGGCTTTTCTGAATGTAGAAATTCGTCCTCATCAAATAAAAAAGAATCGCCCTTTTTATCTATCCCTATTAATCTTACCTCAAAAAGATTTCTATCAATATTCTTATATATTGCTTGTGCAGAAAGGACAGATACATCGTGTTCTGCTGATTTTCCACCAAATAACAAAGCTATTCTCTTTTTCACCTTACACCTCCATAGTTTTAAACATGATTTAATAATAGTACAAAACTATGCTCTAGTAAAGACTTTTAAGATTTTTTTAAGTATTTATTCCTCTGTTATCTCTTCGCTCACGCTTTGTACAGTTTCATCAACAAGTTCTCCATCACCGTAAATGCCATCCGTATAAATTAAAATAATGGGAACTAGTAAGATAAATAAGAGGCCAAGCCCCATCCAGATACTAGCGGCAAAGAGTTCGCCAATTCCTCTCAAGGCACCTTTTATGAGATGAAGGGGACCTGTGATGCATTTGAACTTATCCTCTGTGCCGTGTTTTCTAGCATAGAGTCTATCATAGAGTCCTTGTTTGATATGGGTGAAATAGAGCACGAGCGCGATGGGCATCGCTATAGATAGCAAACATAATAAGGCCAAATACTACAGTCATGCCCATTACAATACCAAAGTCACCATCACTAAAATAATAAGAAAGGGCAGAGATAATTGCAGTGTAAAAGAGTGGTGCTAGTATCCATTTGTGGGATTCCTTTTCTTTCTCATCCTTTACCGCTATTTTACCTGTTTGTCCGTTTATGCTGAGTTTAGCACCTTCTATATTCAAGGTAAAAACGGGTAGTAGAACGGGCATGGAGATTTCATCGTGGGTGTGGACATCGACATCCAGATGTTCTGTACCTAGCTTTTTAGCCAAGGACTTTCTCATATCCTCTTTTAGCTCTTCTTTAAAGTCTCTATCCAATTCTTGGTAGGAATTATCCTGTGTCTTTGCCTGATGACCTGCTATATAATTAAAATCAAAAGGCATTAAATTATCCATATTAAAGGGTTCTATTCTTTCAATTAAATCATTATCCACATTGTCACAGGCGATGATAACCTTTTGGTTCATATAAGATTTTAGCTTGTAAGAGCGTTTATTATACTTTCCGTATCGCATTACATTGGCGTCAACTGGGCCAGTATATAGCTGGAAGGGGAGATAAATTTCTCTTAAATTATCGATGTTTTCCCTAATTGCCTTTTGATATCCTTTGCTCAATTTTTTTAAGGAATTATCAAGTTCTTTTATTACTAATTTCTTAGCTTCATCTAGGGTAAGTTGAAAGGGAATGACGGCTACGGGATATTCGTCAGTAAGGGCAAAATCAGTGCTGACAAGGGTTGATTCGCAAGCGAAGCATTCCAAGGTTTCCGAATCATCCATGGTGTTGACTTCAGAACCGCAATTTGGACAGGCGTATTTTTTTAAAGAACCTTTATTTGCTTTTAGTTTTTCAGCTGATAGCTTAGTCCAGTTTTCCGCTGTATCTTTTCGGCTACTAGTCAGTTCGGTGTTGCCACAGAATGCACAAGCGTAGTTTTGATTGACAATATCAAAGCGCATACTTGCCCCACAAGATGTACAAGACAGTGCGAATGGTGTTAAGCTTTTATTAGACATACCTACCTCCAAAAACTTCTGTATTTAGGCTAAAATCATTTACATAGATTGTATCATAAAAAATTTCACCTCACTATACACAGATGTGTATACTTTATAATTTGATAATTGTATGATAGAATATGAAACATAAAAAAAGATGAGAGAAGGTCAAAGTTTGGGAAAGTTTTTTTAATGAACCTTGGTGTTTATAAATTGAGGAAGGTAGATGAATAAAGAGAGACTGGCTGAAGAGATATTGACTTATTATGAAAAAAACGCTCGTTCTTTGCCCTGGCGTGATGACCCTAGTCCTTATAGGGTTTGGGTCTCAGAGATTATGCTTCAGCAGACGAGGGTAGATACTGTGATTGATTACTTTAATCGATTTATGAAGGTCTTTCCTACGGTGGCAGATTTAGCTGAGGCAAAAGAAGAAGTCTTGCTAAAGCAATGGGAAGGCTTGGGTTATTATTCTCGTGCCAGAAATCTTCAAAAAGCGGCAAAGACTATTGTGGCTGAGTGGAAGGGCGTTGTACCGGAAGAAAAAGCGGACTTGCTTTCTCTTGCTGGGATTGGCGAATATACCGCAGGGGCGATATCAAGTATTGCCTATGGAAGAGATGAAGTGGCGGTGGATGGTAATTTTATTCGCCTTGCCTGTAGGCTCCTTGCCTACGATGGCAATGTTTGGAATGCAGGGGGCAAGCGTTTTATCACTGAATTTTGGGAGTCGGTTTTACCAGAGGGAAGGGCATCCTTCTTTAATCAGGGGATTATGGATATCGGCGCTACCATCTGTTTACCAAATGGGGAGCCGCATTGTCAGAAATGCCCTATTTCTAGTCACTGTCAGTCTTATGCTAAGGGGAATCCCTTGGATTACCCAATAAAAAAAGAAAAGAAGAAACGGAAGATTGAAGAAAAGACCATCCTCTTATTATATTGGCATGATAAGGTTTTAATAAGGCGGCGACCAAAAAAGGGACTCTTGGCGGGGCTACTCGAATTTCCAATGATGGACGGGCATGCCAGTCAAGATGAGGTGATTGCCTACTTACAGGAGTGTGGTTTTGATGCCATTCGAATCAAAAGAGGAGACGATGCCAAGCATATCTTTTCGCATATTGAGTGGCGGATGATTTCATGGGAAGTCAAGGTGGATGCCTTTATGGTCTTTGATGATGTTGTCAGTAATGAAGAATGGCTAAATTGCAAAGAAATTACTGATATTACTATGCCAACGGCCTTCAAAGTCTACCGCAAAAATGTGATAGACAGCTCTCGAGTTTAGTGTTTATGCAGTAACATCACCCGCTGATTTATGTCATATTGACGCTCTGTGTCATATCTCGTGAGGCGTGGAGAGATTTCAACAGTTTATGCGGGCATTCGTCACCCGCAATCACTGTATACTTCTTTGAAAATATGCTGACGAAGTATTTAAAATCACATCAACGCACAGTTTGCTACGCTTTCGTACTAATTTGACTTTCTGATGATATATTAGCGGTACTTGTTGCAAGCACCAAGTCCTTTTAGTTAGATGGTGGGAGAAAGTCAAATGGATTACTACAGTCTCCGCCTTAGACCATATTTAGCGTTTCTTTAGCTTTTAAATACTTCGCTTATTTGCATATTTTCTTATACGCTAAGGTGATTGCTGTTTGTCATCAGTCTGAGAGAAGCAATCCTCTCTTTTTTTATGTTTTAAAAAATGCTATAATTTAGGTACAGAGAGAGAAAAAGAAAGGATGGAAAATATGAATAGACAAGAAAATAAAAAAGACAGGAAAATTTCATTAAAAGTAGATTACGCATTTAAAAAAGTATTTGGTGATGAAAGACATACAGATGCTTTAAAGTATTTGTTACACACCATACTAGGATATGACAAAGACACATTTGAAGAGCTTAGTATACAAAATACTGAACAAACTAGAAACTATTATGCTAGTAAGGAATCGAGATTAGATATATTGGCAAAGTTAAAAAGTGGTGAACTGATAAATATTGAAATGCAGGTCGATAACATTCAAAGTAACGCAAAGCGATTTTTATATTACTGGGCAACGGTTTATGACAGACAATTAAAATTGGGAGAGCCCTATGAAAATTTAAGAAAAACTATATCTATCAATTTATTGGATTATGAATTGGATAATAGTAAAAAACTACATTCGGTGTATCATATAACAGAAGATGAAACGGGTGAGAGATACACAGATATACTGGAAATACACAATATAGAACTTCCAAAACTAAAGAACATAAGTACCTTAGAAAAAGTTGATAAAAATTTTATCAGTTTGATGAAGTTTATATCAGCTGAGAGCAAGGAGGAAATGAAAATGATTGCGAAATATGTAGAAGAACTGGATGAAGTGCTGAATATTATGAATAGCTTAGAAGAAGATGATGATACATGGTACGCGTATTTGAGTAGGGAAAAGTTCTTGCGAGACCAGATAAGTAAGGAACATTATTATACTAATAAGGGAATTGCTATTGGCGAAATTAGAGGTATGTTAACCTTAGGTGCTGATATTGCCAAAATAAGCGAACTAACTGGTGCTACGGAAGAGGAAATTTTACAGGTCAAAAGGAATATGTAATATTAAACTCCCTGTGTATGCAGGGCGTCAGACTGATGACAAACGGCAAATTTCGTTGTTACTGCGACTTTTAGCGACTCTTATGTACGTCTATGTACACTGCGACCCGCTAAAAATCTTGTGCCTAGAACTTTACTCGTTTCTCACAGTCTGCATATCGTTGACTTTGTCAACACTCTAAGAGGGGAACATTACTTTCTATTCACTTAGAGAAGTGCTTCTTGTCATCTTGAGCGTTAGCCGAGAGTTCTCACCAAAAGTGTAACATATGTTTGATTACTGTAGATTCACCAAAAGGTACCCATAAAAACACACTAGCAATTTTAGCCTAATTATTGTAGAATAAAGATTGGTCTACTTGTGGTACCAGAAAGGCAGGACATGAAAAATTTATTTGAATTATTGAAGCGGGTAAGTGAGAATACGCCTAATAAAGAGGCAATCATAACAGAAAATAAGACCTATAGCTATCAAGAATACTATGAAAATGCGCTTTATATTGCGAACTTTTTGCAGGATAAAATACAAGGCAATCACCCCACTATCGTCTTGGTAGATGATAGCGAGTACGATTTATTTGCCTTTATGGCAGTTCTATCCTTGGGGAAAATCTATGTGCCTGTCAATGTCAACTTATCACAAGATAAAATAATGGAAAGAATCGAGAGCATTGATGCCAGCCTTATTCTAAGCACGGTGGACGTGGATTTTGTTGAATCCATCAATGTGAAAAAGCTCTTTGATGAGGAGGATGGCATAAAAGACAAGCTAAGTGCTGCAGGGCTTCCAAATCAAAGAGTGGACGCTGCCTTTGGTATCTACACCTCTGGTAGTACGGGAAAACCAAAACTTGTTATCAAGTCTCACGCTAGCATTTTAAGTATGTGCGAGGTCTTTACGGAAACTTTTGGATTCAAGGAAGAAGATATCTTTGCCAATCAAATCGCTTTTGAGTTTGACGGTTCACTAAAGAGCATTTACTTATCACTTTATAATTCAGCGAGCATGGTCTTAATCAAGGCAAAACATTTTAGCACTCCTAAAAAGGTCATTGACTTAATAATTGAGAGCAAGGCGAATATCTTGATTTGGTCAACCTTTGCCTTAAGGGTCTTCCAGAGCTTTAAGGTCTTCAAGTATAAAAAGCTAGAGAATATAGATAGGGTGATGTTTTCGGGCGAAGCCATTCCTAGAAAGACCATTGAGTATTGGCAGGAAAACTTGGATACCAGCTATGTGAATTTGTATGCTCCAACGGAAGTCAGCTTTAATTGTACCTATCACGAAATCAAAAAGGACGATAATTATGATAAGATTCCAATCGGCAAGCCTTTTAAAAAGAATCAAATCTTGATTGTAGATGAAAACTTAAAGGAAGAAGAGACTGGCAAGGCTGGTGAAATCTTGGTTAGCGGCGTGGCATTAGCTATGGGCTACTACAATGATGAAGAGCTAACAAAACAAAAATTCATCCACCTGAGCACGGCGGATGATAAAAATACTATATTTTATAGAACAGGCGACTATGGCTACTTGGATAATGATGGAAATTATTATATAATGGGCAGAAAGGATAATCAGATTAAGAGATACGGTTATCGAATAGAACTGGAAGAAATCGACCTGGCAATACAGAATATAGGGGGCGTTTCTCTGGCAACGTCAGTCTATGACTATAGTAATCAAGCCATTTTTGCGATGGTGGAGGCAGAGATTACAGAGGCTGAATTGATGGCTCAGTTGAAAGAAAAGTTGCCAAAGTATATGATGCCTAGAAGGGTGTTTGTAGTAGATAAGATGCCCCTTACAGCAAACGGGAAAATCGATAGAAAACAAATAAAAAAAGAAATTATGGAGAGGTAAT
>PDWI01005416.1_pt1 | contig 16507 bp, 12 predicted proteins | sample 1430891 | NCBI WGS metagenome assembly PDWI01 (sample SAMN01162508, study PRJNA174530) | Oral metagenome, whole genome shotgun sequencing project. | biome: Marine environment; feature: Marine mammal; material: Swab sample of the gingival sulcus; isolation source: swab sample of gingival sulcus...
TACAGCCTGTGCCCGGGGGTGCCCGGTTTCAGCCATTGAAGGTGCAAAAAAGACAAAACATGTTATTGATCAGGATAAGTGCATAAAATGCGGCGCCTGTGTGGACAAATGTAAATTCAGCGCCATCGATATAGTATAGGCAAGGAGAAAATATTATGGAAATGATAAAACTTACAATAGACGGTAAAAAGGTTGAAATAGAAAAAGGCGCCACAATTCTTGATGCGGCCTATTCTGTGGGAATCAAAATACCTACTCTTTGCCACATGGATCTGGGAGATCTCAAGGTAATTAATAAAGCAGCATCCTGCCGTATCTGTGTTGTTGAAATTGAAGGCAGAAGAAACCTGGCGCCGGCCTGTGCTACAGATGCCATGGACGGCATGGTCATCAATACCCATTCCATCAGGGTATTGAATGCAAGAAAAACGGTTTTGGAACTTTTACTTTCAGACCATCCCAAAGACTGCCTTATTTGTAAAAAGTCCGGTTCCTGCGAGCTTCAGGATCTTGCCCAGGATTGCGGTTTAAGGTCTGTTTCCTTTGGCAAGGATTGCGAGATGAGCACATACAGGAAAGATTCTTCTCCAGCCATCATCCGGGATATGGATAAGTGTGTTATGTGCAGGCGTTGTGAAACCATGTGTAATGAGGTTCAGCAAGTAGGGGCTCTTTCGGGAATAAACAGGGGCTTTGACAGTGTTGTGGCCACAGCCTTTGAGATGAATCTTGAAGATTCCCCCTGTACTTTCTGCGGTCAGTGTGTTGCTGTTTGTCCTGTAGGAGCCCTGACAGAAGTGGATTATACCTGGCGTGTCATTGAAGCCCTGGCCGATCCGACAAAAACGGTTGTTGTTCAAACTGCACCGGCTGTCCGGGTGGCCCTTGGGGAAGAGTTTGGCATGGAGCCCGGTTCCATCGTAACCGGCAAGATGGTTGCGGCCTTAAGAACCTTGGGTTTTGATTACGTCTTTGATACGGATTTTGCCGCAGACTTAACCATTATGGAAGAAGGAGCAGAGCTTCTTGACCGGCTTACCCGCCACCTTGATGGGGATAAATCGGTCAAACTTCCCATCCTGACCTCCTGCTGTCCTGCCTGGGTCAATTTTTTTGAATACAACTTTCCAAACCTTAAGGATGTTCCTTCCACAGCCCGTTCCCCCCAACAGATGTTCGGCCCTATTGCCAAAACCTATTTTGCAGATAAGCTGGGTATAAAACGGGAAGACATGATTGTTATTTCCGTTATGCCCTGTCTTGCCAAAAAGTATGAATGCACAAGGCCTGAATTTTCCGTTAACGGGAATCCGGATGTTGACTTTTCCATTTCCACAAGAGAACTTGCTCACATTATAAAGAAAGCGAATATTGATTTTACTCAGCTTCAGGATGAAGATTTTGACAAACCTCTTGGAGAATCTTCAGGAGCAGGTGTTATTTTTGGAACAACCGGAGGGGTCATTGAAGCAGCGGTCAGAACAGCTTATGAACTCCACACAGGCAAGGAACTGGAGGATGTAAATTTTAACCAGATCCGCGGCATGGACGGCCTTCGTGAAGCAACTGTTGATTTTGACGGCTTAGCCCTTAAAATTGGTATTGCCCATGGTCTTGGCCATGCTAAAAAACTTTTGCAGAATGTTGAGTCCGGAAAGTGTGATTACCATGCCATTGAAATTATGGCCTGCCCCGCCGGTTGTGTCGGCGGCGGTGGCCAGCCTTACCACCATGGAGATGATTCCATCCTCAAAAAGAGGGCCGCAGCCATTTACCGTGAAGATGCGGGTAAACCTATAAGAAAATCCCATGAAAATCCCTACATAAAAGAGCTTTATGAGAATTTTCTTGGTAAGCCCCTGGGAGAAAAAGCTCACCATCTTCTTCATACCCAATATTTTGATAAAAAAGAAGTGATTGAAACCAGGTAAAATCAGACAGAAAGATTTTTCCTTAAACATCCGGCCCCGGGGATTCCCGGGGCTTTTTTTACATTTCTTCAAATCCTGATTTACGGAAAAGTTTCTATCCCCCGTCCCGGAATTGAGATAGCCGGAATTGAGAAAAAAGGACTATGCAAAACAGATAGTCCCCTCTATAATGCCTGAAAAAAAGGGCCGTCCCCATCTTTAAATCCGGGACAAGGCCCCAAAGGAGTAGCCCATGGAATGGCGTGCCAGCCACATTCTTGTCAAAGACAGGAATCTGGCCAATGATCTTTTAAGGCGCTGCAAAAAGGGAGGGAACTTTGCGGCCCTGGCTAAAGAGTTTTCTACCTGCCCCAGCAAGTCCAAAGGGGGAGATTTAGGCTGGTTCGGCCCGGGAAAGATGGTAGGTCCTTTTGAAGAGGCCTGTAAACGTATGTCCCTGGGAGGCTATAGCAATATAGTGCAAACTCAATTCGGCTACCACGTGATTAAGCTCACAGGCCGCCGCTAATTTAAAAACAGCCCCTATCCGCAGCCAGGGTTTTATCATATTCCGGGAGCCCTGGAGGCCCCAAAGCCCCTGTTCTGCAACCAGGGATTTTTGGCAAACTGCCGTAGACCCTCCTGTAAAAGCAGCAGTTTTCCCTTAAGCTGGAATCAAAAATCCTCATTCATGACAGGCAAAGCTCCTTATCTGTTCCCTAACATCAGGATATTCTTCCATAAGGTACTGAATTTCCCCATGCTCGTAATCCTCATCCCGAAAAGGAGGAGCCATGGTTGTCCCAAAAAGAGCCCAGCGTCCCCCTTTTTTAAGTCTGGTGGACTGCCATGCCCCCGCAGGAGCTAAAACCTGGGGCATTTGCCCCCATTCGGGATGACAACCCAGTTCCAAAACAGCATGCCTCCCATCAGGAAAAAGCTGAAACTGAACAGCAGAATCTCCGGCATAAAAATGCCAAATTTCCTCGTGGGATAAACGATGAAAGGCAGACCATGAGCCAGGAGTAATCAAATAGTAAATTGCTGTTCCATAAGGGGTACTCCAAGTTTGCCTTATATATCCGCCTTCCCGGGGAAGGGGTTCCAATCTTAATAGCTTTATAAGGTCTTCAACATTTTCAAACTTTTTAGCCGCAGCATTCCCCATACTTCCATCATAAGGCAAATTGCCCAAAAATTCAATGCTGCAAATTTCTGCAAGTAGCCCTCCGTAAAAAAATACCCAGCCCTCTACTTTTAAAAGACTTGCCATGGCAGGGCAAAAAAATTATTCTTTGCCCATGATTGATCTTCATAGCCATTCCAGAGCCTCTGACGGTACCCTGTCCCCTTCAGAACTGATAAAACTGGCTGCCCAGGAAGGCCTGAAGGCCCTGGCTCTTACAGATCACGATACTTTAGACGGCCTGGAAGAGGCAGAAAAAGCGGCCTCTCAACACAATATCATTTTTATTCCGGGAATCGAACTGGAAATAGAACATCGTCCGGGAGAATTTCATCTGTTGGGTCTGGGACTGACAAAATGGAGAACCTCCTCTTTGCTCCAAGCCCTGAAAGAGATTCGGCAGGCCCGACAAAAACGGAATGAACAAATCATGGCCATGATGAACCAGGATGGCCTAAACATAAAAGAAGAAGACCTCCGCAAAGCTGCAGGAGGACAAATTATTGCCCGTCCCCATTTTGCCCGTGTTCTGGTAGAAAAAAACATTGCCAAAAACATAAAGCAAGCCTTTGACCGTTTTCTGTCTGCAGGTATGAAATATTATGCCCCCCGGCAAGCCCTTGCCCTGGACAGGGCCATACACCTTATACATGAAGCAGGAGGAAAGGCGGTTTTGGCCCATCCCCTGTCTTTGTATGTTTCCTGGGGAAAACTGCCCTTGCGTCTGGCGAGCTGGCGCGAACAGGGACTTGACGGGATTGAGGCCTGGCATTCAGGAGCCAGCGAAAGACAGGCCATGCGGCTTGAAACCATGGGCAGGGAGTGCGGCCTGTTTATAACCGGAGGTTCCGATTTTCATGGCAGTCTGCGTAAAGACCGTTTTTTAGGCCGTGGTGCAGGAAAAAAGCCAATCAGGGATGCCTTTCTGGAGCCCTTTTGCAGGCAATAACGATTTTATGGTGCCATTAAAAGCAAAAAATCCCTGTTTTTACCTTCTCTCTTTATTTTTTATTCCTGCTCTCTTTGCCGACTATCCTTTTATTCAGGAAACAGCGGCCTGGAAAGATCCTGTATTCCGTCAGCAGCAAAGTGAAACTGAAGACTGGTATTTTAACCACGCCCGGGGCCTTTCCCTTCCTCCCCATAATATGTACTGTTACAAAAGCCGGAGCGAAGACAGCCTTATAGCCCTGGCTGCAGCCTTCAGCCTTCCTGTAGATACCCTGGCTACCGTGAACGGTTTTGAAAATATTTCCGACTTTGTGCCTGGTCAAAATCTGCTTATCCCCTCGGCCCCCGGTCTTTATCTTAGGGATTCCTCCCAAAGCAGCTGGATGACCGCCCTCCGCCGGAAAGTACAGGATAAACCTTCCCTGCCCCTGCTTCTTGAAGAAGATGGAAAAAAACTTTCCGTATCCTGCTATCCCGGGCTTAAACTTCCTCCAGAACTGAAAACCCGTTTTATATTGCCCCTATTCCTCTCCCCCCTGTCCCACAGGTATATTACATCCCCCTATGGCTACCGCAGCCACCCTGTTACCGGCCTTTGGAGTCTCCATACCGGAACCGATTACAGATCACCCGCAGGGAATCCCGTGTTTGCCAGCAGGGACGGGAAAGTTTTATCGGCAGGAGAGCTGGAAGATTATGGAAAATTTGTTATACTTGCCCACAAGAATGGTTATACTACCATGTACGGCCATTTAAGCCGTATCCTGGTAAAGAAGGGAGAGTTTGTATCCGAAGGGACCGTGATAGCCCAATCAGGAAATACGGGCATTTCCACAGGTCCCCATCTGCATTTTGAAATACGGCAGAAGGGCCAGAGCCTGGATCCGGAAAATCTTCTTCCAAAGGAGTCGGAATAATGACAAGACACAGCATTTTTTTGACAGAATGTCTTCTTTTTTGTATTTCAGGCCTGCTTTTTGCTGAAAATATACGCGGCCCCGTATCTGGTCAGCTCTCTTTGAAAGGTAAACAGGAACTTCATACGCAGGTTGAAGCCTTGACAGGCATCATCCTGGATAAACCCTCCCCTTTGATACAGGGGATATGCATTTCCATCCCGGCAGATGAGCAGATGAGCCTGTACAGGAACAGCTTTGCCCTGTACCTGTACAGGAATCTGAATGAGAATTTTGATACAAAAAAAGAAAGTTATCAGGGAAGCCAGGCTCTTATGCGTTTCATCCCCTTTCAGGATGCCCTGAATATTCTGATACCCCTGTCCAGGGATCATAAAATGAGTCCCGACCGTTCTTCCATACTCCTTTCAGACAGGGATTATAGTCCCGATTTTCCCCTGGTCCTGACCATTCTGCCGGTAAGCAAGGGGATTCCCGATTCAGCCTACCATCATGATATCCTGATCAGGCTGACCCCCGTGTACTTCAACAAAGGAGAACTGCTCCTCAGGCTTCTGGATGAAGAAAAAAGGCCCATAAAAGAAAATATTTACGTGAGTATTGACGGCAAAACCGTTCCCTGGCCCCATGAGGAAGCCTATACCCTGAACTCAGGCCCCCATCATCTTGCCATCAGGTCAAAAGAGGGCAATGAAGAATCCCTGTCTTTTACCCTGAACCCCGGGGAAACCCTGTTACTGGATCATGTTCTCCGCTATCAGCTGCCCTTACTAACCGTGGAGACCATCGAAGGGCTTGGGGTTTTTCTGGATGGCAAGATTCTCCAGCCTGACAGCCTCAGCGAGGGTCTGGAAATCCAGCCCGGCAGCCACAGCATCCGTTTTCAGCTGGGAGATTTCATGATGAGCCGGGATTTTACTGCCGAAATGGAACAAAAAATCTCCATTACCATGATCCCGGAAATCCAGCTGGAATACAAGCGCCAACCATGAAGCCCCGGCCATGGCATACGATCCCGGTAAAACCGTCTATTGACAAATCTTTAAGGCCAACGTAGGTTAAGAACATGATTTTTACAGGGAAAAACAGGACTATCCTCATTATATTTACAATTTGTCTGGCCCTTATTTCTCTGGGTGCGGGAATTACAACAGGCCTTGTGGTGGCCACAAACCACAATATCAAAAACATGGAAAACTTTGGAGAAGATGTGCCTGCCCTCCCCTCAAGGATTTTGGACATAAAAGGCAGGCTTATCACTGAATTCTTCTCCGATGAAAAACGGGAAATTATATCAGTAAAAGAACTTCCGGAAAGTCTCATCTATGCCCTTATTACCAGGGAAGACAGTGATTTTTTCAAACACAATGGATTTTCCTTTTACGGAACCATGCGTGCGGTCTTTAATATACTGACAGGGAAATATTTTTCAGGAGGAAGTACCCTTACCCAGCAGCTGGCCGGACATCTCTATGCGGACCGAAGCGATATTTCCATTACGAGGAAACTTAAAGAGCTCTGGTGGTCTTTTCAACTGGAGCGTCAACTGACCAAATATGAAATTATAGAAAAATATATAAACAAAATGCCCTTTGGGCACAATACTTACGGTGTGGAAGCGGCCTCGGAGTTTTACTTTGGCCATTCTGCCAGGGAAAATACAGTAGCTGAATCGGTCATGCTGGTTATCCAGCTTGTCCGTCCCGGTCTGTATTCTCCCATCCGCTTCCCCGGAAAAGCCAGAAAGGTACAAACCTCCATCATCAACCAAATGACTGAAAAGGGCTATATCACACAGGAAGAAGCCAAACTGACCCTGGAAGACTACTGGAATAACCGCTATGACTGGTCCAGAGACAATGCCACCACCGCCTTTTTTGCCCGAGAAGACAAGGCGCCCTGGTTTAGTGAATACATCCGTACCCAGCTGGATGAAATGCTTTTTGGAAAACAGGATATTTACCGTGATGGTTATGTTGTACACACCACTCTGGATTTGGACTTTCAGGCCATGGCAGACGAGAAAACCCAAAAGGGCCTGAAAAGATGGAATAAAACCTACAGAAAAAACATCAATAACCGGGTAAAGGTTGTAGAAAACAAATACATTCCCCTTATTGATCTCCTTTCCCTTACTCTGAACATCAAGGATATTCGTGTTGCCGGTACTCAAAAGACCAAAGGAGCCAAAGAGAAATTCAGAAAGCAGGTCAACCCGGCCATGGACATGGTATCCATGCTTTTCGGTCTGGAAAAGCTGAACAGTTTAAGCCATCTAAGTTACAAAAAAAACAAAACAAAAAATCAAAAGTCCACGGTTCAAACAGCCCTTATTACCCTGGATAACGAAACCGGCTATATTCTGGCCATGGTGGGGGGAAGTGAGTTCAACCGCTCCAACCAGTTTAACAGAGCGGTGAATGGGGAGCTGATGCCCGGTTCCAGCTTCAAGCCCCTGTACTATTCCGCAGCCATCTCTTCGGGAAAGTTTACCCCGGCCACCCGTATCCATGACGGGCCCAAGGTCTTCTGGAATCCGGACGGTACCCCCTATACGCCTTTAAACTACAAGGGAGAATGGAAGGGGTCTGTCCTTTTGCGCACAGCCCTGTGCAAATCCATGAATGTCCCGGCGATTACGGTTCTTGAGGGTATAGGCTTTGAAGCTGCCATAGCCCGTTCAGCCAGGCTATTGGGATTTACCGATCCCCAGGAAATAGGACGGCGTTTTCCAAGACTCTATCCCCTGGGGCTGGGAGTTATTACCATAAGCCCCATACGTATGGCCCAGGCTTACGCCACCTTTGCCAATCAGGGGAGGGCTGTAGAACCTTTGGCCATACGCTATGTAGAAGACAGAAACGGCAATATCATACTTAATCCGGAACGGGAGCTGCGGGAAAGACAAAAGAAGGAAAATCTTCAGGTTATGTCCCCAGAAGAAGCCTATATTATGGTAGATCTTCTTCATTCCACAACCAAAATTGGAACCCTTAAGCATCTTACAGCGTATGTGGACGGATTTGACCGTATGCCGATGGGAGGAAAAACAGGAACAACCCAGAACTGGTCCGATGCCTGGACCGCCGGCTTCTCACCCTATTTTACAACGGTTCTATGGGCCGGATTTGACCAAAGGGGTAGTACTTTAGGGGTAAACCAGACAGGGGCTACAGCTACCGGATGGATTTGGGGAGAATACATGTCCGGCATCAACAGCAAAATGCCTGTTAAGGATTTTACAAAACCCAATGGGGGCATAGCAAAAATGGAAGTCTGTTCCCTTTCCGGTTTAATTCCCACAAAAGACTGCCCCGAAAAGATTCACGAAATTTTCATCAAAGGAACAGAACCCAAACAGCGATGCAGCATACATAGCTTTGAAAAGCACAGAAACGAAAACCTTATGCAAAAATACCTGAATGATGCCTCTTCATCCCTAGTCAGCTCTCCTGGTATGGAACTCCTCAAAGATCCCTATGAGCAGAAAAGCTCCAGTCCTCCGGAAGTCGATACGGGAATGATTGATTTTCTCCTGGAGGATCCCTTTTCAAATCGGGAAAAAGAAAGCCTGCCGGATAATAGTTACCTTCTGGACTGAAAAACCAAATGCCAAAAAAGCCCATTCATTTTTTTACACAGGCATTTTCTTGTTCCTGTTTCCCGGGTGTTAAATATCCCAAATCTCCCGATAGCTGTAACTCTTTTCACAATATTTGCAGATGAAACCGCTGTCTTCAGGAGCCCGGAAAAAATGGTTTTTTACATGCTGATGTTTTTCGGGATGGGAAATACAATTCCTGTTTTTGCATGAAATTTCATCAAAATTATAAATTTCCGGCGGCATGTGAAGACGGTATTTTTCCTGAACCGACTGATCTTTTATCATATTCAAAGTACAACCTGGAGAAACTGCCGCCAGCTTTTTAATATCGGTTTTATCCAGCTTCAGAATATCGGGGAGGGAAATAATTCCCTTATACACACTGCGGTTACTGGAATGGTACACCCCGTGGGAACTACGGCAGTTTAACCCTAAGACCCGGCGGATTTTATCAATCTGATGCCAAATTTCATCCAGAGAAGAACCCAGGGCAATATGATCAATGACAATGCCCTCATCCACTGGTTTTATACCCACCTTATAGCGGTCCTTTACATTGGATTTTTTTGAAACAGTTACCTTTTCTACAAAATCTCCAGAGATTTTTATGCCCGGCCGGGATGCCCCTGAAAAATCATGGCCAACTTTACCCCCCAGCATGGCAATTTCCATGGTTCTCGTAAAAAAGCCGTTTACACTCTGCTCATCCCAGCCGTTAAAGGAAGTTTCATCCAGATAATCGGGAATAACCGGGTAAATTCTGTGCCGCGGAAGAGGATGATAAAACTTGCTATTTGGGGGAATGGCAGAAATAAAGTCCTCCCGGAAAGTTACAGCCCGGCGGAGCTGATGCTCTTTTTCCTTTACTTTATCTCCCATCCGTTCCAGCTGAAGCCGGGTAAAATACCATATATCCGCAATATCTTTCTGTTCCAGATAGACCTCAATGGAATCAAAATTTCTGAGTTCAAAACCATTGCTTTTCATCCTCTGGACATAGGTTTCAGGCATGGCCAGCTCGGGGGGAGCCACCAAATCCACCCTGACTTTATCAAAAATTTTTAATCCATCCACCTTGGAATGAACAGTCCGGCCATGATAAAGATCTCCGGTTAAAACAATGTGGATTTCCCGGTTATCCCAGTTTTTTTTCTCAAGAAAAGTAAATTCATCCAAAAATTCCTGGGTAGGATGTTCATGCTTGCCATCTCCCCCGTTTATAAAGGCGGCCTTGTCATAGCCCAGTTTCCTGGCATAGGCAGCCAGTTCTTCATCAAGAAAACGGCAAAGTCCCTCTTCAGAACTCCTCATGATAAAAAGGGAACGCTTGCTATAGCCAAAAAGCATTTTTAATGTATCTGAAAAACTCTCCTGCTTGGCAAAAGAAGAGCCCTGCACATCAAAAACATTAAGCTTGATATTATGGAACTGGGCAGCATTACGGAAAGATTCCTTGGTCCGGGTACTATTCTCCATAAAAATCAAATAGGCAGTCATGTCAGGGTCGCTTATCTGAAATTCGGAAACATCCTCGTTGGCCAGATACTTTTTTTTCAGCTCTGCGGTTTTCCTGTACAAGTAAAGCTGCTCATCTCTGGACAGATCCTTTACAACTCCGATGCTGCGTCCCGCAAAATGATTCGGCATTTTTATCTCCTTGCTATTTCTTCATCTCTTCCAGGGAGATCAGATCCAAAGCCTTGATTAATCCACCCTGTTCCTGAATTAATATTCTGTCATTAATAAAGACCAGCCCTGTATCGGGATTAACCGGGAGGGCGCTTTGCCTTTGAAGCTCCAGTTGACCGTTATACTTCATGAGTACCCAGTCATTACCACTGCGGCCTACCATGAACACATTCCCTCCTCTTGTCCAAATGCCGCTGCCCGGATAAATCTCCTGAGCACTTTCTTTCTCCACCTCCATGGTCATCTTATTCAGAAGAAGGGCTCTAACACGCCCTTCCCCTTCACTTTTTCCGGCAATGACAAGGATGCCCCGGGCCGCTTCTGAAAAAGAAGTTCCCCGGATGCTGTTTAACCCGGATTTTTGAAGGATTTCCCCTGACTCTGTAACCCGGAGCAAGGTTCCAAAAGGAGCCGGGTCTGCAGAACGGTCAACCTTAATAAAACTGTAGCCCTTGGGCCGGGAGCCGGCCCCGTCTGCCTCTTCAAAATCCCGGCCAGTTACAAGATCTTTTCCTCTCCCCCCCATCTTGCCTGTTTGCAGGGTATTTTCATCTTCGGCAATGTGTTGACGCATTTTCCCTATTGTTCTTTCCTCCCTGTCAATATCCTGGTACTCCTTTTCAAGAGCTTCCTCTTCCTCTTGAATTTCCTCCTTTTTTTCCAGAATTATTTCTTTGCCTTCTTCCAGCTCCTCAAGCTCTTTTTTTGCCTGCTTTTCCGGGAAAGAACCTTTTTCCGCCTCTTTAATTTCTTCTTTTTTTTCTTCTATCTTTTTTTCCAGATCTTTTTCCTCTTGCTCCACCTGTTCCCTTTTCTTTTCCAATTCTTTCTGCTGCACATCGGCCTCTTCCTGCCGTTTATCCAACTCTTTTTCACGAATTTCCACCATGTCGCGGCGGCTTTCCAGCTCCTTGTCCGGCTCCTGTCTCATCTTTTCTACAACCCTGTCCTCCGAAATGGACGAGGTATCTACCGAAGACTCCTGCCCCCCTACCCCGTTTTTAAGGGGAATGATAATCCTGGACTTACCGGGCCATTGGGAATAGTGAGTGGATAATCCCGCATTATCCCGAGTCAAATGGGAAAGGACCCCTTCTTTATAGCGCGTCTTAAAATGTTCCCAATTTTTATAATAAACCGCATTATAATAGGTAATGAACCTGGCCAGAACATCGGCATCATCCTTGCTGTAAGCAAAGGTTTTTATTAAATAAGCAGAAAGGATGCGCCTTAAATTCTTTATATGATCTACAGCCGCATCAGGAAGAATAACAAGAATATCCCCATCCAGGCCCTCCTGAATCCCGGGCTGAAAAGAACGAATCATCTTGTACCTGTTATTCCACTGTACCTCCCGGCCCCTGCCAGAGGCCAGAAAAGTTCCTATTCCCCGGATTTGCTCCCGTGTATTGAGAATCGTTACGGGGCCGTTATAATTTTCAAAAATAATACTGCCCTGTTCAGCCTGAACGCTTTTTATTTCTTTTTCATCCAGAGTTTGGGCACCGGAAAAGGATAGAGCCATAACCAGCAGAACCGCAAGAAAGGATACTTTTTTCAAGAGGAAACCTCCACTATTTAAATTACCGCCATTGTAAACCAAATCAGAAAGCTTCAACAGTATATTTTTATTTTTATGGAAAAAATCCTCCCCATTTTTCAGAATCACACTTAAAAAGAACGGAGATTCTTTAAAAACTGGTCTGAAAATCCCCGGGGCAGTCCCCGTTTTTGAACCTCCTCAAAAAAAAGCAGAAATTCTTCCATAGAGGCCCCCCCGTTAAAACGGGCAATTCTTAATGCACTGTTCAATGCGGTTTGAATCAGCTCGGGTTCCTGACGGCGTTGACAAATCTTTCTTATGGCCCTCATGCCCCGCCCCTCCGGATCCCGGCCAATCCTTCCCAAGCCTGATATAATAAGGCTCAATGCTGAACCATCCTGTTCCTTTTCGGCCAAAAGTAAAAGCGCATTATAACAATTCAGATTACCCCAACGGCCTAACAGGGCATAAATTCGGCAGCGTTGATAATGATCCATTTCTTTTTTCCCCGGGGGGGGCTCCCTGGTAAGGGAGCCTCCTGTCAAAAGGTAAAAAAGTTGTTTATCATAGTGAGGATTCAAAAGAAGCATTTCCTGAAAACTCCTGTTTTTTTCACAGAAATTGAGGAAAGCATCAAGACTGGAACCATTTTCCAGATAAGACAAACCAAAACCTTGCCCAGGAATGCCATAAGATGCACTTTCTTCCTGTTTGCCTTCCCCCCATTCCATTCCTCTGGTCCGTCCGGGATTCCCCCCTTCTTGATAGTAAGGATTGTATGCCTCCTCCCCTTCTTCCATAACCTCAATAAACCAGTCTTTGCGTCCTGCAAGGACTTTTCCTTCCCTGGTAATCAGACAGGCAGCATTGGGAAACACCTCCCTTCTTTGAAGGGGAGAAGGAGCAGATGAGAGTGCCAGACTTGAACTGTCTACAATCCACCAACGCCCCCCCGGCTCCTCCCAGTACAACCTGGAATCCGCATAAATAAAGGAGGCCGCGCCTTTAACAATTCTCCGACAGTCCTGGCCGTCAATATGGAGAACCAGAGTTTCATCTTTGGCCATAAGAAACAGTTTTTGAAAAGCTGTAAAAAAATCCCTGGCCTCAAAATCCAGTATCTTTTTCCAGGACAAAGTTCCTGTACGGTTCAGACAATAAAGGGTCCTGTTCTTTCCCAGAAGATATATGCTGCCGTAGCTATCTACAGCCGGAGGGACAAGAAGACTCTCTTTTAAAGGAAACCGCCACAAAACATGCCCTCCGGGACTAATACAGATTAAAACATCCTTATCGTCCCGTACCAGAATACTCCCATCGGGAGACACCACTGTAAAGCCTCCGATTTTCCGCCCCGGACGGCACAGCCAATGTTCCCTACCTTCTTCAGAATCCAGACAGTGAAGGGCCCGATCATCGGCGGTGCAGTAAATCCTTCCATCCAGCCCCTGGGCCGGGGGACTGGTAACAAGCCCGGCAATGGCTCTTTCCCAGGAAAGAAGATTTTGTCCCGGGGAAAACATCAAAGCTATAATAACCAGAGTCAGTTTTTTTTTCTTCATCACCTTCTCCTGGAAGGCAGAACCAGCTTCATCACTGTTTCCATATGGGAAGTGTGGGGATAAAAATCGAATCCCCTAAGCCCCTCCAGTCTATACCCTGCTTTTATAAAGTCCCCTGCATCCCTGGCCTGGGTAACAGGGTTGCAGGAAACATAGGCAATTCTGGGAATTTTCAGTTCCATAAGATAGGAACGGACCAAGGGGGAAAGGCCGCTTCTAGGAGGGTCTATCACTGCAAAATCCACAGATTCCTGCTTTTCCCGCTTTGTAGACTTTACATAGTCCTCCAATGACTGGGGATAAAAATCAAAGGAGAAACCTGCCATGTTCTTCCTGTAAAAAAACTCCGCAGCGGAATGGATTTCAATAGCCGTAATTTTTGAAAATCTCTCCTTCAGAAAAAGGGAAAAAAGCCCGGTTCCACAGTACAGATCCATGGCCCTGCCCCCTTCGGCCCCTTCCAAAACATGGTTTATCACCTCAGGCAAAACCCCAAGGTTACTCTGAAAAAAAAGATCCCCCCGGAAAAAAACCTTCTTTCCCATAAAATCCAGAGAAATCTCTTCTCCAGAGCTTTCGGTCCAGAACCGATGGTCATCGGCAAAAAACACTTCCCTGTTTTTTTGCATTATGTTCTTTCCTGATAAAACAGTATTCAAGGGAGCATTCAAAACCGGACAATGCCCAAGAGGCAGGACCTCATTGCTGCCCCGCTTTTTAAACCCAGGTCCTCCCAAAGCCCTGTGAAACTGCACTCGCTGCCTGTATCCCCGGGGCCGGGAAGCAACAAAGCAAAAATCCTCGGGAGGTTTTATCCCGGATAAACGGAAAAAATGTTCAAAAACAAAACCAGCCTTGGCCTCTATCTGTTTTTCATACTTCAAGTGCTGGAGGTTACACCCCCCGCAGTCCCCGTAACAGGGACAAAAGGGGCGTACCCTGTCTTTTGAAGAAGAATGGATGGCCAGCACCTTCCCCCGGGCGTATTTACTCCGGCTTTTTTCAATGCTTATATCTACAACTTCTCCGGGAAGCGCCAAGGGCACAAAAACAGCCTGGTTCCTTACATGAAGCAAGCCCGCCCCTCCGGGAACCAGCTTTTCTACAACACAGCGTCTGTAAACTTCCCCTTCCCGGGGATTTACCCGGAAATTTTTATTTAAAAAGCTTTTATTTGCCAGACTTTTCATTTTATCCATAATATATTATAATAAGGGTATTTGGAAAAATCAGTCGCAGGGAAAAAATGAGTAAAATAAACGAAAATTTCAAACAGCAAATTGCAAGCATACCCACCATAAAAAGGCTACCATCCTATCTGAATCTTGTAAAGCGTGCCTATGCAAAAGGAGCCGAACAAATATCAGCCACAAAGATTGCCCGGGAACTGGATTTGGAGCCTATTCAGGTACGAAAAGACCTGGCCGTTACCGGTATTATAGGCAAGCCCCGTATAGGCTATGAAAGCCATGAATTAATCCAGGCTATTCAGTCTTTTTTAAATTGGGACAAAAAACATAAAGCCATTATTGTAGGCTGCGGAAATTTGGGAACAGCCCTCATTAACTACAGGGAACTTAAAAACCACGGTCTGGAGATTGTGGGAGCCGCAGATAATCAGCCCTATAAAATCGGTACCGTAAGAAATGGAATTACCATAACCCCCATAGAAGATTTACCTGATTTGATTCAAAAAACAAAGGCTACCCTTGTCATCCTTACGGTTCCTCAGGAACATGCCCAGGAAGCTGCAGACAAACTGAAAGGAACAAACATCCGGGCGGTATGGAATTTTACCAATGTAAAGCTCAAACTTCCCAAGACCATTCTGGTTCTTATGGAAGACCTGTCTTCCGGCTTTGCCGTATTGTCCCTCCACATGCCCCTGTACAAAGAGGGAAAAGCATAAAAGTCTCCCTTTTTAGAAAGCAAAAGCCCTTTTGAAAAGGGATTAAATTGTCATTCTCTGGTGCTTCCCTCCGTACATAGGGTCATACGCCTGTCAATGATATCCCTCCGCCTGTCCCTTTTTGTTCACCGCGCCATCAAACAGTATATCTGTCTGCCCATTTTATAGATATACCCTCCAAAAGCAATTATACTTCCACTTATATTTGCAATTAAACCATGGAGGGGTTATGGCACAAGTAACAATCTATCTTGATTCTGAAATTTAAAGTAAATTTTTAAAAAAAATGCTAAAGCCAACCAGTTATCCATCAGTAAATGGGTTGCTAAAATTATTGAAGAAAAAGTAACCACTCAATGCTCTCTGGAAGTTGCCGGATTATCCGGTAGCTGGCAGGACGATTTTCCCACACTAGAGATGATACGAGAAGACACACAATCTGATTCCAAAAGAGAGAAGCTTTAAAATTGTACCTTTTAGACACAAATACAGTCATTTACTTTTTTAAAAGTCTGGGCAATGTTGCAGAAAGACTATTATCAAAATCTCCGCAGGAAGTACGAGTTCAGCATTGGCCATCCACAACACGAAAGAATTTAAAAGAGTACAAATTTTAAAAATGGAAGATTGGTTTTAGACATGTAAAAAGTTGTTTCATGGCACTGGTTATAAGGACAACAGTTTTTCTCCCCGAAAAGTATGTCAAAAATTTTTTTAAAAAAATATCAGTTACCTATTATAAAGCCATGCAAAAATACAACAATACCCTAGCAGGATATAACAGGGAAGAATACAATAAAGAAGGATGTACCAGTCTCCGGGGAAAAGGCAATGAACAAGAAAAAAAGCTATTTCAGAAAACTTCTCCTGTACTTCTTCCTTTTCAGCATGGTTCCCCTCGTATCCGCAGGAGCCGTATTCTATGCCATTGCCCGGGGAGTCGCCGCCAAGTCCGCAGCAGAACGGGGCACAGAGGCTGCCGGCAACACGGCGGCGGCCGTGGCAGAACATCTGGAATATTTCAGGCATGTCGCCTACCTGGTCTCCAAACTCCCGGAAATCTCACAGATTTTCACCATGGAAAGCCCGCAAAAGGATTCTCTGTGGCTCAAAAAGCTCTACAGCTCCATTTACAGTAAAATAGAAGGACATCTTTCAGAGGCCAGAATTCACATACTGTCTGCTGACGGCCGGGAATACTATTCCACCCACCAGCTGCCCCGGCGTTACAAACTG
>PDWI01005417.1_pt1 | contig 16507 bp, 13 predicted proteins | sample 1430891 | NCBI WGS metagenome assembly PDWI01 (sample SAMN01162508, study PRJNA174530) | Oral metagenome, whole genome shotgun sequencing project. | biome: Marine environment; feature: Marine mammal; material: Swab sample of the gingival sulcus; isolation source: swab sample of gingival sulcus...
TACTTCATAAAAACCTCCATAAGAATTATTAGGAAAAGATATTTTTATATTGGTTGGTATTTTGTAAAATACAACGAGAATTGTTGTTAGGTAAAGAGAACATTTAAGTTTGTTACAATGAAACATAGGTTATTCCATATAAAAATTAAATGACTGAAGAAATTCTAAACAGATTATTCTTTAAAAGCAAGTTTTTATTTTGTGCAAAAAACAATTAAACAAAACTAAGAATTAACACTTATCCCATAAGTTTTGTTTAAATCCAAGTAAGAAGAAATAGTTAGTAGTAATCAGTTAAGAATTATTGGTATTATATCTTTTATTTGAATGTACCATAGCTTTTAATCCGAAAAATGCAACTATAAGGAAAACAACAAATACTGATAATGTAAAAATTATAAAGTTCATACCTTTGCTTTTTATTTCTAAAATTATAGCATAGAAAAAAGATTATTGTGATTTATTCCACTTTGCCACAGTGTTTTAATAATCGTAAAATTTTGTAATAATTTTAAAGTAAATCTAAAATTTGAATGTTAAGAATAAATTAAATTATTGTTAAGTTTATTCTTTAGTTTAACTTTTTAACGGATAGTTTTTTAATTTTACGTAAAAAAAATAAACATTTTTTTAAAATTACTTTCAAATCTCTAATCTTTCTTATATATTCCGATTTCTATTTTTATAATCGACAAATAAATGGAAAACTACAAAAATTTAATTATTGAAGCACTAAAAGATCAACAGGAAATATTTGGTGATAACTTATTTCAAAAAATTGATATTGATTTTAATTCTATACAAGAGAATATTTTAGTTAAAGAGCAAACTGTAAAATATATGAAAAAAAATATCAAACCGAATGATTTTTCGAATATAGTAACCTTGGATGATTTTCATAGTCGAATTGATCAATGTCAAAAATGTAACTTGGGTAAAACGAGAACAAATTTTGTTTTTGGTTCGGGAAATCCCAATGCAGATGTAATGATTATCGGTGAGGCTCCCGGTGCAGAAGAGGATAAAAAAGGACTGCCTTTTGTAGGGCGAGCAGGAAAATTATTAACCGATATTTTAAAAGCCATAAATTTTGAAAGAGATGAAGTTTATATAGCAAATATATTAAAGTGCAGACCTCCAAATAATCGTAACCCTTTGCCTGCAGAAATGGATGAGTGTATGCCTTTTCTTTACAAACAAATAGATATAATAAAGCCCAAAGCAATTTTGATGCTGGGTCTTGTTGCTGCAACCGGATTGCTAAAACAAAAAACAAGCTTAACAAAATTAAGAGGAAATGTTTTTGAAATAAACGGTGTTAAGTCAATGGTTACATATCACCCGGCAGCTCTTTTAAGAAACCCTAATTGGAAAAGAAGCTGTTGGGAAGATGTTCAAAAATTCAAAAAACTTTATGATGATTTAAATAAATAAAAAATGGAAAATTATAACAATAATACAACTAATCAACCGCCTGCAGCAGTAGAAGTAGAACGAAGAGTGCTTGGGGCTATGATACTCGATAAAGAAGCAGTGCCAAAGGTAATAGAAACTTTACAAACCGAATGTTTCTTCGATACAAGAAATCAACTGATTTTTGAAGCAGTAATCTCTTTGTTTGAAGCAAATGAACCCGTTGATACGGTTTCGCTTTACGAAGAATTAAAAAAGAATAATAAAGTTGATAGCGTAGGCGGACCAACTTACATAAGCAAACTTGCGCAAGATGTATCTTCGGCTGCTAATGTTGTTTATCATTCAAAAATAATTTTAGAAAAATGGATTTTAAGAAAATTAATTTCTTCTTCTATGGAAATTGCTACAAAAGCTTATTCCGGTACAGAAGATGTATTTGATTTATTAGATGCTGCCGAATCTAAAATTTTTGAAATTACAGAAGCGGGATTGAAAGAATCCTATAAATCGATGGATAGAGCCGTTAGAGAAGCAATTGAGCACATAGAAGCAATTCATTCCAAGAATATGTCATCATTTTCGGTACCTACCGGATTTTATGAATTAGATGATATGCTGGGCGGATTTCAAAAATCTGATTTAATAATTGTTGCAGCTCGTCCCTCAATGGGTAAAACGGCTTTTGCTCTTTCTGCTGCGCGTAATTCCGCCGTTGATCATAAAGTGCCAATTGCAATCTTTAGTTTGGAAATGGCAACTATTCAACTTGTAACTCGTTTAATTTGTGCAGAAGCAAAAATAAATGCTCATAATGTAAGAACCGGAAACTTTAGAGCGGAAGACGGACCAAGAATAAGCAGAACTGCACATAAACTTAGTCAAGCTCCTATTTACATTGATGATAGTCCCGGACAAACCGTTCTTGAAATCAGAGCAAAAGCAAGAAGATTAAAAGCCGAAAAAAATATTGGTTTGGTTATTATTGATTATCTTCAACTTATGTCGTCAAGTACAAGAATGGACAGCAGAGAAAGAGAAATTTCAACTATTTCAAGATCTTTAAAGGCACTTGCGAAAGAATTAAATGTTCCGGTAATTGCTTTATCGCAGTTAAACAGAGCGGTAGAATCAAGAAATGATAAAAGACCACAACTTTCCGACTTAAGAGAATCGGGTTCAATTGAGCAAGATGCTGATGTTGTTATTTTCTTAAACAGACCTGAATATTATGGTATTACACAATTTGCCGATGGTGAATCAACCGAAGGAATTTCAGAAATAATTGTGGGAAAACAAAGAAACGGTCCAACCGGCGATGTGCGATTAAGATTCATAAAAGATTTTGCAAGATTTGAAAATTTAGATAGATTTCATTCAAGTTTTGAACAACAAGTTTCCCAAGTTCAACAAGAAGAGGATGATTTACCAATATGAAAAACCTAAAATATTTTTTCTTATTTATTTTCTTAACTTTTTCAATTCTATCAGCTCAAGCAGTCTATACCGATGAAGATGTTGAAATCTGCAACTCCAAATTTCAATTAGCTGTTGATAACAATTTATCGACCAAACCCATCAACGAAGTAATTGTAGAAATTGGTAAATCTTTTCTTGGAGTTGATTATGTTGCCCACTCCCTTGAAAAAGATGGCGATGAAAAATTAGTTGTTTTTTTAACCGGCTTGGATTGTTATTTATTTTTTGAAAGTTCTTTAACTTTTGCAAGGTGTATAAAACAAGGTAAAATCACATTTGAAGATTTTCAAAACGAACTTAGAAAAACTCGTTACAGAAACGGTATAATAAACGGTTATCCCTCAAGACTGCATTATGCTTCCGACTGGCTTTATGATAATGCCAAAAGAGGAATTGTAAAAGATGTAACAAAAGAAATCGGTGGAATAAGTTATATTAAAAAAATTGATTTTATGAGTACGCATCCAAAAAGTTATAAACAATTGAAAGGTAATGAAAAATTTGTTGAAGATATAAAAGTTGTTGAAGACTCTATTAACGGTAGAAATTATTATTACATTCCTCAGAATTTTATTGATTGTGTTGAAGATAAAATCCTAAATGGAGATATTATTCTGCTAACAACAAATATTAACGGATTAGACATTGCTCACACAGGAATTGCCATTAAAATGGATGACGGAAGAATTCATTTTATGCATGCTCCTTTGATTGGTGCAAAAGTTCAAATATCGGAAAAGCCTCTTGGGGATTATGTAAAAAGTATAAAAAAACAAACCGGAATTATGGTGGCAAGAGTTTTAGAGCCGTAAAGGTTATAAAATGAATTTATCTGATTTCTTTAATTCTTAAAGATTATTTCTTCACTCAGCAGCAATAAAGTTTAAGCAAAAAGAAGAGACAATAAAAAAGGCGGTATAAAAACCGCCTTCACTTTAACAAATTGAGATTTCACAATAAATTATTTTAAGAAACTAACTGCTTCATCAAGATTTTTAAATATTTTGATATATTTTTCTATTTGGTTTAACACATGGAAAATTTTAATTTTTTCTCTATTCAAAACTAAAACTATTTTTCCATTTTCTTTAGCTAATTTTTTAGAAATTAAAACCAATAATCCCAAAAAAGTCGAATCCATAAACTCACAATTAGAAAGATCTAATATAACTTTTTTGTTCCCGCCTTTAATACTGGGAAAGATTATTTCCTTTAATTTATTAGCTTCGGTTATTGTTGCCCGTTCTTTTTTACTTCTAATAATTAAAGCATCTGTTTCTTTATTTTTTACAAACTCAAAGAGTTTATTATTTAACTTTCTTTCATTTATGTCATCTTCAAGCTCAGCTTCAACTAAATTACGTTCATACTGAGGAAATAAATTTTTTATTGGATGTTCAATAATAATTTTATCTTTATTTTCTTTGTTAGTCGTTTCCATTTTAACCTAATATTAAATAATCCTAACTATATATTCGACAATCAATCATTTATGTTTATATTTAGTATCCTTTTTTTTATTTAAAATTTTTAACACTTGAATTTAAGATAGACTACTATGAAATTTTTAGCCGGAACTTTACTATTTTTTACTTTATTGCATTTTGTTTTTCCCTGCTCGCTTTATGCTCAAAAATATAATTTAACAGGAAAAATTTTAGATGCTGATACAAAAGAAGAATTAAGTTTCGCAAATCTGAAAGTAACCGGAACAAATTTAGGAACAGCTGCAAATAAAAATGGAAGTTATATCCTAAAATTAAACAAAGGAAGTTATACTATTTCTGTTTCCTATATTGGTTACAAATCCGATACATTAAAAATTACTCTAACTAAAAACATTACACATAATTTTTATTTAAAACCCATTGAATTAAAATTATCGGAAGTTACCGTAACGCCCGGAAGAAATCCTGCTTACGATATTATTGAAAAAGCCATAAAACAAAAAAATATACAGAAAGAAAAACTCAAAAACTATAAATATTCGGCATATACAAAAGGAATAATAAAAACCACAGATAAAGAAAGCAAAGACTCTAAAAATGAAGACCGTTTAATAATTTCCAGCATAATTGAAAACGAAAGTAGAGGATTTTTTAAAAAACCGAATCAAAATAAATTTTATATTGTTGCAAGAAAACAATCAGCAAATACTCCGCCTTTTATTAATGTAGTAACCGGCGGAAATATAATTCAAAGTTTTTACGAAGATAATTTAAAATTCTTCAGAAAACGAATCCCGAGTCCAATTTCCGATGAAGCTCTCGATTACTACTATTTCTATATCGAAAAAGAATTGGCAATTGATGATAAAAAAGTTTATCAGATTTATTTTAATACTGATAATACAGCATCACCCGGATTTTACGGAAGTTTATTTATTGCAGACAGCACTTACAATCTCTTAAAAGTTGATGCCAAATTAAACAATATGGCTAACATCAGCGGATTGTTTAAATACGTGAAAGTAGTTCAACAATTTACCGATTTTAATAATTATACAATGCCGATAGATTACAGAGTTTTTGCCGAAGGAAATTATCTCGGTATTATTAAATTTGGTTTGGAGCTGCATACTTTAATGTCAAGCTATGAAATAAATAGTAAAATTGAAGACGATTTTTTTGGTGGAGCTATAATTTCAGTTTTGCCCGATGCCGATAAAAAAACTAAAGAGTATTGGAAATCAATTTCCTCTATTCCTAATACTCCCGAAGAAACTAAAGCTTATGCGAGAATTGATAGTTTAGAAAAAACTGTAAAAACTTTTGGTCAAGATTTATCTTTTTTAGCTCCTAAAATGAATTTGAATAAAAATTTCGCTATTACAGGTCCGCTCTCGTTTTACTCATTCAACAAAGTTAAAGGACATACACTAAACTCGGATTTATATTATGATGATGACGAAACTCAACGCTTAAATTCTCATGTTGGTGTTTCTTACGGTTTTTCAGATAAAAAGCTTAACCAAGAATTAGATTTGGAATATTTGCTCGGAGATTATAGAACTACAAAATTAAACTTTTCGATATTTAACAAAATTACTGATTTATTCAGAGGTTCAAATCAGTACAATAAATTTACTTCAACATTTTTAAGTTTAATTTCTAAATATGATTTTCGGGATTACTATTATAGAAAAGGAATGAAAGCAGGAATAATTGGCGAAGTTATTCCTCAACTTTCACTTGGATTTAATTTAGAAACCGTTAAAGATAAATCAGCTAAAAATAATTCAAATTTTTCGTTCTTCAACAGAGATGATGTTTATTCGGAGAACAAACAAATTTATGACGGAACAGTAAACTCTCTTGAGTTTCTCTTTCAATTGGATTTTAGAAATTTTATTGAAGACGGATTTTTCAGAAGAAGAATAACTCCGGTTAATAACATACTGTTTGAAGGTTCTTATAAAATCAGCAACAAAAATTTATTTAATAGTGATTTTGATTTTAATACTCTTAGCCTTTCAGCAAACGGAGGATTTCAAACTCTCGGTAATTGGACTGCTAAATTTCTTCTTAATAATATTTACTCAACCGGAAATATACCGATTCAGCATCTTTATGCTCTGCCGGGAAATATAAGTTCCTCAGGTAAAAATTTCTCGTTTAGAACGTTAAAAATCGGTGAAGTTTTTGGTGATAGAATTACAACATTATACTTAACACATAATTTCCAAGATGATTTATTCAGGTTTCTACAAATTCCTTTTATTAAAGATTTACAAATACAACTTTCTACTTATCTAAATATTGCTCTAAGCAGAATTACTCCTGAAAGCAAAAAACTTTTAACTAGAGATTATGTAGAATTTAAGAAACCATTCTACGAACTCGGCTTCAGTATTGGGCATGTACTGTTTCCATTAAGTTTTGAATTTACTTGGAAATTAAATTACAGAGGCAAAAATAATTTTGTTTTTGGAGTAAACACTATTGCTTTATAAAACTAAGTAAACTTGGGCAGTTTCATTTCAATAATCAAGCTATTATCTTTTTCACTCCCTATTTTGAAAGAACCGCCTGATAATTCCGTGAACTTAATAGCAAAAATCATAGGGAACGAAAGATTGTTATTCAATTCAATTAAATTAATATTTTGTAAATAAGAAATATCCAAATGGTTTGATGAAAAAAAGATTTCTACTTTAATATAATTGGAATCATTACTTTTGGAAGAAATTATTAGTTTGGAATCTTGGTTTGAAATTTTCATTAAAAATAAAAAAATGTTATTAAATATGGATTGAATTATTTCAAAATCCATTCTTACAAATTGGTTTTCTTCAATTTCCAATTCTGTTTTTATATCTTTCTTTAAGAATTTACTTTTGTAATTGTTTTCAGCTTCATATAAAACTTCAAACATATCTATTTTTTCTAAGGTTAATCTATTGTTATAATGTTCTAATTTAAGCCAATTGATAAAGTTTACAAGTAAGTTAAAAGAATCGTGAGTTTGTTTTCCTATTCTTTTAGTGAATTCTTTAATTTCTTCATTACTTAAATTTTCATCAAAATCATTAAGGATGTCGCTAAAACCTAAAATGCTTGTGAAAGAACCTCTTAAATCATGGCTCACCCTGGAAAAGAAATGATCTTGTTCCGATAGATACTTATTCATTTTAAACCTAAATATTTTTTTAATTTTTAGTACTTTAAAAATCTTTCGGAATAATAAATCTGTTTAATCTTATAACAATTATTACTAAGCAGTTTTTAATATCTTTCGGTTTTGATTTATTAGTCCCTGTAAAACGTAAAAAGAATGTAGTAAATTTAATAAAGAATGTTAAATTTTTTACATTTTAATTAATCTTGTAAAATTATTTAGTTCTAAGAAACTTTTAGTTCTTTTTGTTGTTATAGATGCAGATAATGAATTAAGGTAAAAATAAAAGGAGAATTAAAATGTCATTTAATTTAAATAAGTTAACTGTAAAAGCTCAGGAGGTTGTACAAAATGCTGTTGATATTGCTCAAAATTATAACAACCAAATTGTAGAACCGGAGCATATTTTTGCATCAATGTTACAAGAAAGCGGCAGTGTTGCAGAATCGATGGTACAAAAGACTGGCGCTAATGTAGCACAAATGAAAGTAAAACTTGGTGAGTTCTTAGAAAACTTACCTAAAGTAACGGGAGCGGGAATTGGAAATCAACAATTATCTGCAAACACGGCAAAGTTGTTTGATAAAGCCGCTTTGGAAGCAAAAAATCTAAAAGATGAATTCGTATCAACTGAACATCTTTTGCTTGCTTTAACGGAAGATGCTGGTAAAGTTGGAAATTTATTAAAGAGTAATAATGTTACTAAAAATATTATTCTTGCCGCTCTGAAAGATATAAGAGGAAATCAAAGAGTAACTTCGCAAAATGCAGAAGATACTTATCAATCATTAAAGAAATATGGTAGAGATTTAAACGAACTTGCCCGTTCGGGAAAGTTAGATCCCGTAATCGGTAGAGACGAAGAGATCAGAAGAGTACTTCAAGTTTTATCGAGAAGAACAAAAAATAATCCGGTTTTAATTGGTGAACCAGGAGTTGGTAAAACAGCAATTGCCGAAGGTCTTGCTCATAGAATAATTTCGGGAGATGTACCCGAAAATTTAAGAACAAAAACAATAGTAGCCTTAGACCTTGGTGCTCTTGTTGCAGGAGCTCAATATCGCGGGCAGTTTGAAGAAAGACTAAAAGCAATAATTAAAGAGGTTCAGGATTCCAACGGAGAAATAATATTATTTATTGATGAAATTCATCAATTGGTCGGTGCAGGAAAAACAAGTGGTGCAATGGATGCAGCTAATATTCTTAAACCTGCTCTTGCCCGCGGCGAGCTTCATGCAATTGGTGCAACTACTTTGGATGAATACAAAAAGAATATCGAAAAAGATGCAGCTCTTGAAAGAAGATTTCAACCCATTATTATTGCAGAGCCTTCGGAAGAAGATACCGTTTCTATTCTTCGCGGATTAAAGGAAAGATACGAAGTTCATCACGGTGTTAGAATAACCGATAATGCAATTGTTGCAGCAGTTCAACTTTCTAACAGATATATTACCGATAGATTTCTTCCGGATAAAGCAATTGATCTTGTAGATGAAGCTGCTTCAAAGTTAAGAATTGAAATTGACTCTATGCCTGAAGAGCTTGATACAATCGAAAGAAAAATTAAAACTCTTGAAATAGAACGTGCAGCTTTAAAGAGAGAAAAAGATGATGAATCGGTACTCCGCTTGGAGGAAATCAAAAAAGAATTAAGTAATCTTGAAGAAGAAAGAAATAAACTTAAATCTCATTGGAACTTGGAAAAAGAAAAAATTAAGTTAATCCAAAAACTTAAAAGTGATATTGAGAATGCAAAAACAGAAGCGGAAAAATATGAAAGGGAAGGTAACCTTGGTAAAGTGGCTGAGTTGAGATATGGTATTATTACCGATCTCGAAAAACAAATAAAAGTAGAAACGGAAAAATTAATTGAAATTCAAAAATCAACAAAAATGTTAAAAGAAGAAGTAGATTCTGAAGACGTTGCTGAAGTTGTAGCAAAATGGACAGGCATTCCTGTAAGCAAAATGTTGGAAAGTGAAAGAAGTAAGTTAGTTAGAATGGAAGATGAATTACATAAACGAGTTGTAGGACAAGAAGATGCTGTTGTTGCTGTATCAAATGCCATAAGAAGATCGCGAGCCGGTTTGCAAGATACAGCAAGACCAATCGGATCGTTTATTTTTATCGGAACTACTGGTGTTGGTAAAACAGAACTTGCAAGAGCACTTGCAGAATTTCTATTTAACGATGAACATGCTATGATTAGAATTGATATGTCGGAATATATGGAAAAACATTCCGTTTCCAGATTAGTCGGTGCACCTCCGGGATATGTCGGTTACGAAGAAGGCGGACAGCTTACAGAGGCCGTAAGACGAAAACCTTACTCGGTTGTATTGCTTGATGAAATTGAGAAAGCTCATCCTGATGTGTTCAACATTCTTCTTCAAGTTTTGGATGACGGAAGATTAACGGATAACCAAGGTAGAACTGTAGATTTTAAAAATACTATTATTATCATGACTTCGAATATTGGTTCACACTTATTCCAAGAAAAGCTGTATCAATTTAATGAAGATAATTATGAAGAAATTCTTTCCGAGCTGCGAGTTAAACTCAGTGATTTATTAAGACAAACAATCAGACCAGAATTTCTAAACAGAATTGACGAAGTGGTTTTATTCAAACCGTTATTGAGAAGTGAACTTAAAGAAATAATTGATATTCAATTAGAACGAGTTAAAAAATTATTAAACAATAAGAATTTAACAATTGAAATAAAAGACGAAGTTAAAGAATTTCTTTTATCACTTGGTGTTGATATAACTTACGGAGCGAGACCTTTGAAAAGAACAATTCAAAGGCATTTAATAAATCCGTTATCAACAGAAATTTTACTTAATAAATTTTATTCGGGTGATACAATTATTGCAAGTTATCCCGGTGACGGAAAAATAGTTTTTGATAAAAAATAAAATCTCGTAACGCAGATATTCTTGTCTGTGGCTTTTATCAAGAGAACAACCTAAAGTAATTTAGCTTTGTTCTTAGCTTTCAGTAATCTTGCTCAGGCTTTTAGTCTGAGCTAAGATTGCTAAATTAAAATGTAAATTAACTTTTGCATTTTGCTTTGTCATTTTGCCTCTTGATTTTTTACTTTTACATTATACTCTTGTTATTGCACTGTTAATTTTTCTCTCAAAATTTTATTTACCATTTGCGGATTAGCTTTCCCTTTTGTTTCTTTCATTACTTGTCCGACTAAAAAACCAATTACTTTTTCTTTACCCGATTTAAATTCTTCAACTTGCTTTGGATTATTATTGATTACATTATCAATTGCCGATTCTATTGCAGATGTGTCGGTAATTTGAATTAGATTTTTTTCTTTTACAATTACTTCAGGATTTTTATTTTCTTCCAACATAATTGGGAAAACATCTTTTGCAATTTTATTACTGATTTTATTGGAGTTTATAAGATTAATTAGTTTTCCTAAATTATTCGGTGAAATCGGGAAATCGGAAATATTAAGTTTTTGTTCATTTAATATTTTAGCAACATCGCCCATAACCCAATTACTTGCTGATTTAGTATCGTTAGTTTCTTTAAGAATTTCTTCGTAATAATCGGCAGTTTCTTTCTGCGATGTTAAAATTTCAGCATCGTACTCCGGTAAATTAAGTTCGTTTACAAATCTTTCTTTTCTAACTTTAGGAAGTTCAGGCATTGATGATAAAATCTCTCTTTTCCAAGTTTCATCAACAATTACTGGCATTAAATCGGGATCAGGAAAATATCTGTAATCGTGTGCTTCTTCTTTACCGCGCATCGGAGCAGCTTTATTTTGGTCGGCGTTCCAAAGTAGTGTTTGCTGAACAACTTTTTCTCCATCTTCGACCAAGTTTATTTGTCGGTCAATTTCATAATCAATTGCTTTCTGAACATTTCGAAATGAGTTCATATTTTTCACTTCTGTTCTTGTTCCCAACTCAATTGTTCCCTTTGGGCGAATAGAAATATTGGCATCGCACCTTAACGACCCTTCTTCCATATTTCCGTCACAAATTCCAAGATAAGTAATAATTTGTTTTAAGTTTGAAAGATATTGATATGCTTCTTCGCCGCTGTTTATATCGGGTTCACTTACAATTTCAATAAGCGGCACTCCACATCTATTTACATCAACCAAAGTATCAAATCCTTGATCGTGAATTGATTTGCCCGCATCTTCTTCCATGTGGATTCGTTTAATTCTTATTTTTTTAACATTTTCATTTGTTGTAATTTCAATAAATCCGTTCTCACAGATTGGCAATTCGAATTGAGAAATTTGATAACCTTTGGGAAGATCGGGATAAAAATAATTTTTTCTTGCGAATATTGATTTTTTGTTGATAGTACAATTAGTTGCCAATCCCATTAGTGTTGAGTATTCTACAACTTTTTTGTTCAGCACAGGTAAAACTCCGGGATGCCCTAAACAAACGGGACAAACATTACTGTTCGCGGGATTCCCGAATTTTGTTGAGCAACCACAAAATATTTTTGTATCCGTTAAAAGTTGTGCATGAACTTCGAGACCAATTACCGCTTCAAATTCCAATTTTTATCCTTTTATTTTTTTTGAATTATAAATATAAACATAAGTCATAAAATATTTTTAGAAGATTTTAAGACAAAGAAATTGCTTAATTTACACAATAACTCTTACACTCATCTGTTAAAGCAAATTATCACATCCTAATGATGGAAATGGAATTCCAAGTTGCGAACCTTACTTGCAACTGAATACCAATAATGAAAATTTTAACGATTTGAATAATAAGCATATAAAAATGTCTAACTCTTCTTAAACTTTACCCTTAAACACAACTAAAAAAGATATTACCCAAACCTTTATTTTACGTAAAAAAAATATATTAACACGTAAACGAAGAGGGGAAAATGGATAAAACTTACATTAAGCATAAAACAAAGCATAATTATACAAATGAAAAATTATGCTAAAGCCAATAAAACAAGTTTATCAAAACTTATAGAATCCTATTTGACTACATTAATACATAAAACAGTTCAAAAATTAGAGATTACACCATTGGTTGAAAGTTTGAGCGGGGTAATAGACTTGCCTTCCGATTTTAATGTGAAAGAAAGCTATTCGGAATATTTAATAGAAAAATATAAATGAGCAAGAGAATTTTTATAGATACGAATATTGTAATTGACCTTTTAGCGAAACGAAAAAAATTTTATTTTGAAGCTGCAAAATTATTTTCATTATCCGATAAGAAAAAATTTAAGTTGGTAATCTCATCTTTAACTTTTGGTTAATATAAATTTAGTCCCTCCTGAAAAAAAATGCTTTATAAGAAAAAAATAAATTACTAAATTATAAGAAAAAGAAAAGAATTATAACACGGTAAATTATTATAGTTAAAATAGACAACAACCAAGGGATAAAGTACTTTTCAAGATAACAAAAATTATCAATGTTAACACCAAAGATTTACTGAAAGAAGAATAATGAATAAAGAAAGCCAAATAGAAAAACAATTGATAGAACAACTTAAAGGATTGAAATATATTCATCGTCATGATATTGTTGATCGAAAAACACTTGAGCAAAATTTCAAATCTAAATTTGAATCCTTAAATCGTGTTCATCTTTCGGATAGTGAATTTTTGCGATTGAGAGAGGAAGTTATAACCAATGATGTTTTTGAAGCTTCTACAAAATTGCGTGAGAGACAATATTTTCAACGAGAAGATGGAACCCCACTACACTATACACTAGTAAATATAAAAGACTGGTGTAAAAATGAGTTTGAAGTCATAAATCAATTGCGTATTAATACAGAAAATAGTTATCAACGCTATGATGTTATTTTGCTTATTAACGGCTTACCTATCGTGCAAATAGAATTAAAAAAGTTGGATGTTTCGCCAAGAAAAGCAATGCAACAGATTGTAGATTATAAAAACGAATCAGGTAATGGTTACAGCAATACCCTGCTTTGTTTTATGCAATTGTTTATTGTAAGCAACAGAACCAATACATTTTATTTTGCAAATAATGTAAAACAACATTTTCAATTTAATGCCGATGAACAATTCCTGCCCATTTATCATTTAGCAGATAGAGAAAATAATAAAATTAAACACCTAAAAGATTTTACAGATACATTTCTGAAAAAATGTACTCTTGGCGAAATGATTAGCAAGTATATGGTATTGGTGAAAAGTGAGCATAAAATACTCGTGATGCGACCATATCAAATTTATGCTGTTAAAGCTATTGATGAATGCGTGCAACAAAACAGAAGCAACGGCTATATATGGCACACAACAGGAAGCGGTAAAACACTAACCTCGTTTAAAGCATCTGTACTTTTAAAAGACAATCCTGATATTGAAAAATGTTTGTTTGTAGTTGATCGTAAAGACCTTGACAAACAAACTCGCGAAGAGTTTAATAAGTTTCAAGAAGGGTGTGTAGAAGAAAATACCAACACCGAAGTTTTAGTAAGAAGATTACTTTCTACCGATTATGCCGACAAAGTCATTGTTACTACTATTCAAAAATTAGGATTGGCATTAGATGAAACCAATAAAAATAATTATAAAGAGCGGTTAAAGTCTTTAAGTTCTAAGCGTATGGTATTTATTTTTGATGAATGTCACCGTTCGCAATTTGGCGAGAATCACAAAGCTATTAAAGAATTTTTTCCAAATGCACAATTGTTTGGCTTTACGGGAACACCTATTTTTGAAGACAATGCCACTTATAGAATTAGAGAAGAACAATATGCCTCTTACAAAACCACAGAAGATGTTTTTGAAAAGCAATTGCATGCTTATACCATTTCCAATGCCATAGAAGATAAAAATGTATTAAAATTTCATATTGATTACTTCAAAGGCGAAGGTGCAATACATGTTAACCCTGGTGAATACATTACGCAGCAAGCAGTGGCAGAAGCTATCTTAAACAAACACAATGTAGCTACTAATTCCAGAAAATTCAATGCGGTTTTGGCAACGTCTTCTATTAATAATGCCATAGAGTATTATCACCTTTTCAAAGATTTACAACAAAAGAAACTAGCAGAAAATCCTGATTTTGTCCCTTTAAATATAGCGTGTGTGTTTTCCCCACCTGCTCAATTAATTTCAAAAGAAGGCGACCGTCAAAGTCAGAAAAATGCAGCAGATATTAAACAACTTCAAGAGGATTTAGCCCAAGAAAAAGAGGACAATAAAAAAAATCCCGAAGAGAAGAAAAAAGCTTTAATTAAAATTATTGCTGATTACAACAAGCAATATGGTACAAATCATAGTATCAACGAATTTGATTTGTACTATCAAGATGTGCAACAACGCATCAAAGACCAAAAGTATAGCAACAAAGATGTACTACACAAAGATAAAATAGACTTGACCATAGTGGTAGATATGTTGCTTACAGGTTTTGACAGTAAATATTTGAATACGCTTTATGTAGATAAAAACTTAAAACATCACGGATTGATTCAAGCATTTTCGCGAACCAATCGTGTATTAAACGATACCAAACCTTATGGTAATATTCTAGATTTTCGTTCGCAGAAAGAAGCTGTCAACGATGCAATTATACTCTTTTCCGGAAAAGATAAAGCTAAAGCCAAAGAAATTTGGTTGGTTGACCCTGCTCCTGTTATGATTGATAAATACAAAGAAGCCGTAGAGAAGTTAGATGAATTTATGCAAGAGCAAAATGTGGTAAATGAACCCCAAGCGGTTTATAACCTAAAAGGTGACGCAGCACGAATTGCTTTTGTAAAAAACTTTAAGGAGGTACAACGCCTTAAAACACAACTTGACCAATACACTGATTTAGACGAAGAACAACTAAAGCAAATAGAAGCTATTTTACCATTAGATACTTTGCAAGAGTTTCGTAGTTCGTATATAGAAACCGCTAAGCAGTTACGAACAATTCAACAAGAAGAAGGCGATAATACACCTGATAATATTCAGCAGTTGGATTTTGAATTTGTACTATTTGCTTCTGCTATTATTGATTATGATTACATAATGAAATTAACGGCAGAAAATATGGGGCAAAAACCGAGTAAGCAAAAGATGACCAAAGAGCAAATAAAATCTTTGATAAAATCTAACTCTAATTTGATGGATGAAGAGGAAGATTTAACAGAATTTATTGAAAATTTAGATTGGACAAAAGGCTATAGTAAAGATGAATTAGACCATATGTTCAATGCTTTTAAAGATAATAAATACAACAAAGAAATAGCCTCAATTGCTCAAAAAAATGGTTTACAAACAGAAGTCTTAAAAACCTTTGTACAAGACATCATAAATCGTATGATTTTTGACGGCGAAAAATTAACAGATTTATTAGAACCTTTAGATTTAGGTTGGAAAGACCGCCGAAACAAAGAATTAGAATTAATGAAAGATTTGGTGCCACAATTAAAGAAGTTGGCACAAGGTCGTGAAATTTCAGGATTATCAGCGTATGAACATAAATAGTTGTATTGGCTGATAAAGAGTTACATCAACTGGTCGCAAATTGCGACCTCAAACAAAGAAGAAAAATTATGAATAGCGAAATTAGTTTGTATCAAAGCAATGAGTTATCCGAACGCATTGAGGTAAAGATTGAGGATGAAACAGTTTGGTTATCACAAGCACAAATGGCAATACTATTCAATCAGACCAAGCAAAATATAAGTTTACATATTAATAACTGTTTTAAAGAAGGGGAACTACAAAAAATATCAACAGTCAAGGAATCCTTGACTGTTCGAAAAGAAGGTAAAAGGAATGTAAAACGTAAGATAGAAAATTACAACCTTGATCTAATTATTTCAGTAGGTTACCGTGTAAAATCCAAACAAGGAACACAGTTTAGGATTTGGGCAACTAAGGTGTTAAAAGAGTATCTATTAAATCGGTAGAAACAATTTTAAAGGCAATTGAAAATGAGTAAAAAAAATAAATTAGTTCCCGAATTATATAGTGATGTTTGTCAGATTATAGACAATACACG
>PDWI01005418.1_pt1 | contig 16506 bp, 13 predicted proteins | sample 1430891 | NCBI WGS metagenome assembly PDWI01 (sample SAMN01162508, study PRJNA174530) | Oral metagenome, whole genome shotgun sequencing project. | biome: Marine environment; feature: Marine mammal; material: Swab sample of the gingival sulcus; isolation source: swab sample of gingival sulcus...
TTTCACTTTGAAGAAAACTTTAACTATCCCTATATTTCAAAATCGACCTCAGAGTTTTGGCGGCGCTGGCATATTTCTTTAGGTCGCTGGTTTCGCGATTACGTTTATATTCCGCTTGGCGGCAATAAAAGCGATAATCCGCACAAGGTTTATTTCAACCTATTTGTCGTTTGGCTATTGACCGGCATTTGGCATGGTGCAAATTTTACCTTTATCGTTTGGGGACTAATCTATTTTGTCAGCATTTCGCTTGAAAAGCTATTTAAGATTGAAAAGCGCAGTGGCCATGATTTTCTAAAGCGCCTTTATACTTTGTTATTGGTCGTATTCGCTTGGGTTATTTTTCGTTCGCCCAGCATTACTGCAGCCTTTGATTACATCAAATGCATGTTCGGTTTGGGTAGTACGCCGTTTAATCTCGACTTTTTATTGTTTGTGCTGCGCGAGCACATTGCCATTATCATCGCCGGTCTGCTGTTTGCAGTGCCGATTCAACAAAAAATTGGACAATATCGCTTTGCTAATACGCGCTGGGCAAAGGCGGCCACTGTCTTTGCGGTTTGTTTTTTGTTTTTAGCGTCGTTTTCATTTTTGATAAAGGGTTCGTATAATCCCTTTATCTACTTTAATTTTTAGGAGCAGATTTTGAAGTTAAGCAAAGACCATTTAATTGCAATATTCTTTGTATTTTTTCTATTTACCTTTGCTGCGGCCAGCCTTTACAGCTATGGTATACCCTATCAGCAGTTTGTCGTTAAGTACATCGAAATCAATGATGGCAAGGCTAATCCGCATGATATTTTTGAAAAGCTCGACAGCGGCACCAAAGCGTTTGAAAGCGTATTGGAAGCAAATGTCATCAAGGCGCCGATTATTGAAATTAACGGGCTGTATCAAAGGCTATCTGCAAAGCGCACCGTGCAAGACTTTGCCTATGGTGAACTTTACCAAACCAATAGTGGGCAAGTTATCTTTGCGATGCCTAAAAAAGACGGCGAGGTCGACTTTTGTAGTGCCAAGACAATAGAATTAAAAGAGTCGCTAAATCAGCTGGGCTTGCCACTGCTATACGTGCAGGCGCCCTTTAAGCTTTCCGGTGACAATAATCAATTGCCAAGGACAAAGGTTGATTACTCCGATTACAATATCGACCGCTTTTTAGCTAATATCGCGGCTGGTGATGTCGATTATCTCGATTTGAGACCGGGCCTTATCAACGGTCAAAAGACCAGAAACGAATTATTTTTTAATACCGATCACCATTGGAAAATAACGACCGCCTTTCAGGCCGCTGCGCATATTGAACAGTATCTCAATCAAAACTATGGCTTTGCAATTGATCCGTTTTTTGGCGATATTGCCAATTACAATCAGCAGGTAATTAAGAACTGCTTTTTGGGTACGATGGGTAGGCGCACCGGATTTTTGTACGCCGGACTAGATGATTTTACGTTGATTACGCCAAAGTTTGACACGAACCTTGAACTACAAGAAATTGAAGATGTCAATCAACCGCTAATCAGACAGGGTACATTTAGTGAGGCCGTTCTAAATATGGAGTATTTGGACGATCCGCTTAATGTTTATAAAAACAGATATGCCGTCTATCACGGCGATAATCGCGAACTGATTTTTCGCAATCGCAATATCAGTCAGGGCAAAATTTTACTGATTAAAGACAGTTTTGCCGTGCCGGTTTATGCTTTTATGTCCTTGGGTTTATCTGAAGTAAGGGCGCTCGATTTGCGCTTTTTCAAAGATTCGCTGCTGGATTACGCTCGGGCTTATCAACCCGATGTGGTCATTATACTCTATAATGGCGATGCTTATAACGATATTATGTTTGACTTTAGGTAGACAGTTAGTACTGTTTTTGACCAAACTATTATAATAAGCCACATTCAATGTGGTTTTTATTATGCCTTAAACAGTTTTGCCGACTCGCATCGCTTTTAAGCGTATCGATTAAGTAGATTTTGCTGTCGTAGGCCAGCTTTGTCAAGCCGCTGAGCGCTTGATAAAACGGGTGATTTTTGCTGAGGCCAACCAAGTAATAGTCAAAATCGTTTTTGCAGTTTGCAATATGGTGCATCAGTGATAGTAAGGCCGGCTGCTCGCGGTAGGCCCAAAACGACAGATTGTAATAACGCAGTACGCTGCCCACCGCCGGCAGTTTGGGGTAATTAAACAGTGGCAACAAGCCGGAAAACGGTCTTATCAGCTGATAGATCCCACCATAGTGCTTGATGATGTGTTGCTTATAGTCTAATTGTTGCCAGGCATAGGCGACGGCCAATATGTCGCCGTGTTGTTTATCCCTTACGGCAAAAAAATTGTCACAAGTCAGCTGCAAAGCGCTTTTTGGACTAAAATCAGTCGCTTCAAGGCGATAGCTAAAATCGTAATGCATCGCATAATCGTTGTAGAATTTTAAGTAATCAGCCAGTGTTTCGGCACTGGCGGTCTCAAAAATATAGCGCTTGTCAGGTCGCTTATTTTTGATTGGGATACTCAACACGCTATAGTTGTCAATCGGTATGTACTGCGGAAAAAAGCGGCGCCGTTTTTCAAACATTTTTTGTACGGCTGTATTGTCTTTCAAAATAGTCGTGTAGATATAGTCGATGTCGTCTAGTTCGGCTGAACTGAGCAGTGCTTGGTAGGCATCGGTCAATAAAGATAGCGTTTTGCGAAAGGCCTTTTTAACGCGCAGGCCGCTAAAATAGGCGACTTTTTGGGGCTTCCCGTCAACCCAATGCCAATTGATTGCGCAGCAGCCAAAGCCAATTAATTCGTCGTCGCGCCGCGCCTTACAAAGTAAAAATCTAACTTGTTGACCACCTCGCTTAAACGATTGAGTGGGGCTGGGCCGCCTCGTGTAGATGACGGCAAGGTCGCCTTCAAAATCTGGGGTTTCCAGTATTTCTAAAATTGCCTTATCGTCATCAGGGCGGGCATCTACAAAATAGTATGGTTTATTTGGGCCACTCATCGAGTCCCTCCCCAATTGGCAGCGCTAATTTTTCATCGACTTCGCGTTTAAGGTTTAAGTTTTGACTTAAAAAAATTAACCACAAACTAAACGACTTTTGGCGCATTAAAACGGCAAAACCGCGTTTGATAATTGAGCTTAGGCTAAAAAAGCGGCGCCTTAAATCGGCACAGCGCTGTGATAGCTGTTCGGCGGTCTGGCCATGTGGCGAAAAGGGAATATCGCCATATAGATAGCCCGTTTTTAACCACCATTGTTGATCGGTCAAGTTTTTCTGTGCGAGCAGTCTATAGTGTAGTGCGGTACCGGGAAAAGGCAACAAATGGTTAAAAGCTGCAAAGAAAAACTTGTGTTTTTGGGCGAAGGCCAATGTCTTTTTAAAGTTTTCCGGGGCATCGTAATCATAGCCAAAGACAAAGGTGGCGTAGATGCCAATGCCGGCGTCGTGAATTTTTTGGGTTAGTTGATCGCGCTCGCCGACGGATAGCGTCCAAGCCTTTTTCATGGCGATCAAGTTGTCTTCATTTAGCGACTCGTAACCAATCAGTATGACGACACAACCACTTTTGCGCATCCAGTACAACAAAGTGTCGTTTTTAGCCATGTTTAGCGAGCCCTGTCCCGACCATTTAATGTTAAGCGGTGCCAGCGCTTTAAATAATTCGATGGCGTAGTCTTCATCGGCGACGATGTTATCATCGACAAAAAAGAAATATTTTTTATGAGAACGCTTGATATCTTCGACGATATCTGCAATTGAGCGACGATGATAAGTGCTGTGATAACTGGCGGCAATCGAACAAAATTCGCAGTTAAAGGCACAGCCGCGCCCGGTTTCAACCAAGGCCATCGGCGAGTATTTTTTGTTGCCATAAATGCTGCGGTCGGGGTAGGTACCCGGCTTGAAACCATTTTTGCCGACGTATTTATTCTTTAATTGCTTGTTGGCCGCATCTTGTAAAAATGTTTGCCAGACATTTTCGGCGTTGCCGACAAATATCGTGTCGACGTGTTCGGCCACTTCGTTGGGCATTAAAGTGGTATGGTAGCCGCCGGCGGCCACCGTGACGCCCTTGCGTCGAAACTTTTCAGCAATGGTATAGGCGCGCTTTGCCGTATAGGCCTCAATTGTGATGATGACCAAATCGGTTTGTGTATCATAGTCAATTAGCTCGACGCGATCATCAAAAAATTGACAATTGATTTCTTTTGGCGTTAACGCTTTTAATGTGCTAATCGTTAGCGGTTCCATCAGACGCCAAGTTTTGATGTATTTTTGATTTTTCTTTTTGCCGATGGCCGGTAAAATGAATGTGATAGTCACCCTAAACTCCTTTCAGCTTTCGCCGAGTTTCATACTTTGTTTTTTAAACACTTCTTTTCTAAATATCGGGTTGTAAGTCAAGTAAACCGCCAGACGATAGGGCGTGCGCATATTTGTCTTTATATCGAGCGCACGATAGGCGATTGATTTTATCGAATTAAAATCTTTGCGACATTGAAAGCCCAGTTCAGTTAGCGTTTCGGCCGACATATTGGCCGGCTTAAATGGCGCATGGTTAAATCTAAAATCATCGTGCAACCACCACTTGTCGTCGTATTTAAGGCGCTTTTGGGCGCGTAAATCGCGATAAAGCGGCGTGTTGGGATAGGGCATTAAAATATTAAAGGCGGCAAAGGCAAATTTATTTTTAATCGCAAAGTCATAGGTGGCTTTAATTGATTCGACCGTATCTTGGTCGTGGCCAATTGTAAAGGCGGCCCATGTTTGATGGCCATACTTTCTCAAAATGGCGATTTCCGCCTGATAGGGCGTGTCGTTTTGGGCGCTGATATTGAGCGATTTATTCATATTTTGCAGTGTGCCGGCATCAATTGATTCAAAACCGATTACATTGCCCAAACAGCCGCTTTTCATCATTAGTTGCATTAGCTCTTCGTCGCGTGTCATATCGATACTGGCCTGACTGACCCACTTGATTTTTAATGGAATCAGCGCGCGAAACAGCGCTTTTGCCTTTTCGACATCGGCGACGATATTATCGTCGACAAAAAAGATTAACTTCAGCTTTTGAGTGACGATTTCGTCGACGACCGATTGTACACTACGGCAATAGTGGGTGTGCTTAAAGTAGACACTTGACGCACAAAAATGACAGCGGTTTGGGCAGCCGCGACTAAATTGCATTAGCGAAATTGGCAAGTAGCCCTTGCCTTTAAACAGGTCGCGCCGCGGCATAATACCGCGTTGCGGTTCGCCCTTAAAGTCGCCGTAATAAATGGTTTTTAATTTATTGGCGGCAAAATCGTCCAAGAGCTGTTGCCAAATATTTTCGGCATCGCCAATGATAATGCTGTCGGCATAACGCGTAGCTTCATCGGGCAATAGCGTGGGGTGCATGCCCCCCAAAACCACCTTGACACCGCGTTGTCGATAACAGTCGGCAATTTCGTAGGCGCGCTTAGCAGTAAATGTTTCGACGGTGATTGCCACCAAGTCGGTTGCGTGCTGATAGGGGATATGCTCCATGCGGTCGTCGTAAAAAGCCAATTGGTGCTCTTGCGGTGTTAGCGCAGCAATAATGCCAATTTGCAGTGGTTCCATACGACCCTCATCGACATAGGCACCGGTCATCATGCGTCCCATGTTCGGTTTAATCAAGGTGATATGCATGACAAACTCCTTCCCTGTTTATTGTGTATTTCTCGCCTTGAGATATAGTTGGTGGCCAGATATAAATAAAAAAACTTAAGATGTCCGCTGTGTTTAAATAGGCGTTTGACAATATTTTTGTGACTGTAAAACGTCTTTCTGGCCCAACTACAGCCCTCAGCCAGCGCCTCTGCCGTCATCTTTTTCGGCAAAAAAACGGTATCGCCATATTTATAGTTGTCGGCTAGCCACCAGTTGTCGTAGAGCAGGCGCTTTTCGGCCTTTAGCCGTTGATAAAGCGGTGTGCCGACAGTTGGAATTAGCGGATTAAAGTTGGCCAACATCAATTGATTGTCGAGCGCAAAATCGACCACTTCCTTAAAGACCGCATTATCATCGTCGTCGTAACCGAGTACAAAAGTGCCATAAACCAGTAAGCCAAAGCGCTTTAGTTTGGCAATGATATTAGCGTATTGGTTGTACTTGTAATTGACGGCTTTATTCATCGTGACTAAATTGTTAGAATTAAGTGATTCAAAGCCAATTAGCACGACGATACAGCCGGCGTCAACCATGCTTTGCAGTAGCTTGTCATCAGCGGTCACATCGATCGAAATCTGGCAGGCCCATTTGAGGTTGAGCGGTTTAATCGCCGCCAGTAAATCATAAAAGTTCTGTTTATTAGAATAAAGATTGTCGTCGACAAAAAAAGCGTATTTGATGTTATTTTGCTCAATTTCCTGCGCGACTAACGCCGGGTTGCGATAGCGAATCTGACTACGATACATACCGTAAATTGAACAAAATTCACAGTTATACTTACAGCCGCGACTGTATTGAATGGGCTTTAAAAAGGGATATTTTTTATTTTTAAATAAGCTATAATCATAGTGGCTTTGCCAAATATCGGGTTGTTCGGCCATTTGATAAAGCGGTTTGACCCGATTGTTTAAAACGTCGTCGATAAATTGTGGATAGATCGCCTCGCTATCGCCGACAAAGACGGCGTCGGCGCGCTGTAATGCCTCTTGCGGAATCATACTAACGTGAAAACCGCCAATTGCCACTTTGATATTTTGGTCGTGCAATATTTGGCACCATTGATAGGCCCGTTTAATCGTAAAAGTATGTGCCGATATCAATACCCAATCGGCCTCAATCTGCTTTGGTACCGCCTCAATGCGCTCATCGTAAAAGAGCAGGTCGATGCTGGGCGGGGTCAAGGCTTTAATAATGGCAAAGGCCAGCGGCTCCATCGCATCGCGTGATAAGCTACCGGCGATACCGACTTTTAACAGTGCAATTTTCATAATGTACCACCTAAAGGAATGTCACTGTTGTCAATCATTTTGTCGCGCGTAAAATAAAGTAGGCGATCAGCATAATGGCGATAGGCAAAATTGGTGATAATGCCGAGCGGCAACAGCAAATTTGGTCGCGCGATGCGGCGAAAAATGCCTTTTTTCGAGTAGGTTTGACGCCAGGCCCAGACAAAGCCGTCCATCAGCTGTTGTTGTGTCATATGTTTTGGTTGGTAGACGACGTGTTGCACATCGTACATCGCCCAATTGTGATCGGTAATGCGTTTTTGTTCGGCCAACTGCCGATAAAGCGGCGTGCCGATAAATGGCGTTAAAATCGAATAACGTGGCAGGTCGATTTGTAGTTTTTCGACCATGTCGACCGTGCGCTCAAAAACATCAGCGTCATCGCCGTCAGTACCAAAGCAAAATGTACCGTTGACCGCAATGCCAGCGGCATGCAGCTTTTTCATCATTTCACTATAGTCGACCGTTTTATTGCGAAACTTATTGATGGCGCTGAGGCTGGCTTTGGCAACGGCCTCAAAGCCGATTAACAGACCCTTACAACCGCTTTTTACCAGCGCCTTAAACAGTTCGTCATCATTGACGATATCGGCGGTCGTCAGGCCATACCACCATTTTTTGAGCGGTATTAGCGCCTTAAACAGCTGTAGTGCAAAGTTGCGGTCGGCGATTAGGTTGACATCGACAAATAAGATGTTCTTGGTGTTTAGCGAGGCGATATCAGCGATGATTTCGTCGATGTCGCGCCGGTAAAAATGCTGGCCATATAGGGCATTGACCGCACAAAATGAGCAGTCGTTTGAACAGCCACGACTGGCTTCTAAGCTACTGTTTGTAATGTATCGTCCCGGCGCCAGCAAACTGCGCTTAGGCACGGCAAAGCGAAATGATTTTTGGTTATCAGCTCTGTAAAAATGCTGTAGTGAACGATTTAAAAAATCCTTAATCATGCGCGGTACAGTTAGCTCAGCAAAACCGATTAGTACAGCATCGGCATGTGCCTTGGCCTCTTCGGGCAGCAAAGTGGGGTGAACGCCACCGAGTACGACGGTAATGCCGCGACTACGATAATAATCGGCAAAGCGATAGCTGCGCGGCGCCGTGCCGGTAATTGCTGTAATCATTATTAAGTCGGCCTCAATATCAAGCGGTATGGCTTCAATAGTTTCGTCATAGAGCGCTATCTCCGCAGTGACGTGGTCGTCGATAATGCTGGCCAAAGATGTCATTGTGAGTGGCGCATAGTGAATTGCTTTTTTAAATGAACCGGTATAGCGGTGCATTGCACCGGCGGGTGATAATAGTGCAATCTTCATTAGCTTACCCTCTGTCTATAAATTGTCCCGTTAGTACCCTATCAAAGTCGTCAATTGACCAGAGCACGCTGTTTTTAATATCGCCCAGCTTGATATTTTTTGAGTTAGCAATGTGTTGATAATAGATTTTTTGCTGGTTTTGTCGCATTAAAAAGAGTTGCAGTGGCGCTAATTGACCTAGTGATAGAGCATAGCGATAGTGAAAATTTTGTTTCAGGCCGGCTTCAAATCGCGCAGCTAACTCGACCCAATCGACCTGTGCATTGCTGTTGATAAACAGACAATAGCCCATTCGGTTGTCGTTTTTGAGCAGCGCGACAAAGGCCTGTTGATAATCAAAGTCAAACTGCTCGATTAGGCTATTAATATGGCCGGCATTCAGTTTTTCGCCACACAGGTCGCTAACCTGATAGCCTTTGCCAATAAATTCAAGCAGGGCGACACCGTGGTAAAAACCGCATACTTTTACGATATCGCCAAGTCGGTAGCGGTATAGTCCGCCACCGGTTGTGATGACAACCTGATAATGGTGGTCTTTTTGCAGTTGCCACAGACAAAGCGCCGGACCGGATTCACAGTTGTTTGAGATGTCGTATTCAATAAACTCGTAAAAATGCGATCGATAACTGACGATGTTGCCAATGCCTTCAAGTGGCAAACTAACGACGCCCTCGGTGGCCAACAGGCCCTTGCCTTGAAAGACCACTTGCTTAAAATAGCGCTTTAAGTGCTGCGCGTCACGCTTGGCTTGCGCTTGGTCCCAGCAACTGATCAACTGTAAATTTGGCCAGATGGCGTCAAAATTGTTAAATGGCTTGCTGCATTGCGCAGTAATGCGTTGCAAATAGGCAGCCCTTGTCGGTTGTGCGCGCCATTTTTTAATCAACTGTGCCGGTATGTCAGACCGTTTGGGCGGCGTGATGCTGCCAAGGCAGATGTCATTTATTAATTGTTTTTGCCAAGTGTCAAACTGGTCTAGCAGCAAAGTCAAAAAGGTCGGATTCCAGATTGAAATATAGCTGAGCGATGCATCGGCGAGCATAAACAGTAGCGTCAGATAGCGAAAATCGTCGATATTGCCAATATGTTTAATTTGTGGTGGTACGCAAAACAGTCGATTGAGCAGCTGGCCTTGTAAACTGTCAAAGTAGCCGGCGTCGTCTTCAAAACCAATCGGCACGGCACAAGCGGTGCGTTTTTTGGATCGGTTAATTGGCGATATCGACCAATAGGCGGTGCCGGTTTTGAGCTGCGGATAATGGTGATATAGGTCAAACAGCCAAGGTTTGACGGCGGCCATATATTCCTTTTTTAATTGGTCGGTGTAAGGAATGTATTTTGATGGCGCGCTGGAGCCGCTCGACAGTTCGTATAATAGGGGTGGCGACCAAGTTAGTATCGGTTCGGCCGTTGCCATTTGTCGTTCGATTAGCGGTTTAAGCGTATCGTAATCTGTCAGCGGAATATTTTTCTGAAAGTCATCAATATTTTTGATTTGGGCAAAATCGTATTGTTTGCCAAAAACAGTATTGGCATTATGTTTTAAAAGTTGCATTAAATAATCGGTTTGAACGCGCTCTGCGTCCTTTAGCTGATTGATAAATTGCCGGTGGGCGCGTCGACAAGACCACATAAATATTTGGTTATAAAAGTAATTCATTGCGCTACCATTCTGTAAAAGCCTTTTTTGAGATTTTCGTCGCTGAATTTGGCAATGCAGACCAATTCGTCGCCGTTAGCGTGATCCGGATTGGCAGTTATAAAATACTGAGTTTCAGGATGACGTAGCGCTTTTTGGTCAATTGGCGCGACCCCTTTGCGCAAATAGTCGTTGTAGCCGCTGTTTTTGATAATACCGGTCTGCTGATTATAAGCTGCACCGTATTTTTGACTGGCGTAAGCGTGCATCAGTTTTTGTTCGAATTGTGGGGTTACAACGCCGGCCGCCGGATAATAGTGGTGAAAATACATCGATAAATAGCGGTACGTCTTATAGCCTTTACAAATTAAAAACCAATAAAGCGGTTGGTGAGTTTTCATCATTTGATCGACAATTTTAATAAAAGCCTTTTGCAGTAGGCCGGTCAGCGGAATGCCCTTTGCCATAATAGTATTGCCCGAAAAAATACCGTGAACGGTCTGACCATCAATGGTAATTTGCATAAATTCAAGGCCGGTAAAGCCAATTATATCCGTTTCATTATATAGCAAAATAACGGTTTGTTTTTTTGCCAAATCGGCATAAAACTGATTTTGCTCGACATTTTCATAATAAGTGGTCATCAATTGGTACATCGCCTCAATTTGGGCGCTGCTAATGTCTTTGGCGCTGACAATTTGATATTTCATCGCACAACTCCTTAACTTTAAGACCGGTTTAATAACATAATAATAACATATATTGCTTAAGATAAACAGCCTGTCTTGTATTATTGACCTACGGTAGCGTTTTACAGCGCGACAGTTGGTTTTCGTTTACTAACCGACGGCGAGATGATACAATATAGTTAACCTCGGATTATAACGCACTGGCACGAATAATTCGACTTAATTGCATTACAAAGGAGTAACTATGACAATTGGGTTAAAACGCATACTGGTAATTTTACTTTCTGTTATATTTCAACTATTTATTGTTGGCTTGCTGCTTTGGTTGTTTCCCGATATCAGCCGAGTGCTGACAACTATTTTACAAATATTGGCAATTATCATTGCATTATTCATTATCCGTTCTAATATTAGCCCTGATTATAAATTGACGTGGATTTTTGTCATCTTTATGGCGCCGGTTATTGGCGTTTTAATTTATTTGATTTCAACAAAAAAGAGTTCGAAGTATTATAAGCGCGATATAGTCGCCAATGATCAGGCGGTCAAAGAATTAAAAGATGATAGTTTGCTATTAGAATATGCCGATGACAGCATAAAAAAGCAAGTCTATTATCTAAAAAAATATGCTAAATCGAGTGTGTTTACCGGCAATGATACAAAGTATTATCCGCTTGGCGAGTTGATGTGGCAAGATATGCTGGTTGAACTGAAAAAAGCCGAAAAATTTATCTTTATGGAATACTTTATCGTTCAAAATGGCAAAATGCTCGATGCCATTATCGATATACTAAAAGAAAAGGCCGGCCAAGGCGTCGATGTGCGCTTTATGTTTGACAGCCTGGGCAGTTTAACCAAGGCACCCGAAAACTTTAAGGCCGAGTTAGAAGCGCACGGTATTAAGTGTTACCCGTTTAACAGTACAATTAGTATCTTTGACTATCGTTTTAATAATCGCGATCACCGCAAAATAACGGTTATTGACGGCAAGGTTGCCTTTACCGGGGGCGTTAATTTAGCCGATGAATACATCAATCAAATTGAAGTTTTCGGCCATTGGAAGGACACCGGCATCAAAATCGTCGGCAGCGCCGTCAATTATTTTACAATTATGTTTTTGACGGTTTGGAGTTTTGACGACGATAAAATTTCGGATTATGAAAAATATCTAGTGGATGATTATCAAACTTTTGAAAATAACGCTTTTATTGCACCGTATACCTTTTATCCGCACAATCGCGAGCGAGTTGGTGAGGCAATGTATAATTCGATGTTAAAAAAAGCAAAGGACTATGTCTATATTACAACCCCATATTTAATCTTAGATTATACGATGCTAAATGAATTTGTCGCTACCGCCAAAGAAGGTGTTGACATTAGATTAATTATGCCCGGTATTCCCGATAAAAAGACGGTCTATATGTTATCGCGCTCTTTTTATAAGCCGCTGTTAGAGGCCGGTGTGCGCATTTTTGAATATACGCCGGGTTTTGTGCATTCCAAGCAATTTGTCAGCGACGATGAAACGGCGATTATCGGCACGATCAATCTCGATTATCGTTCATTGACACACCATCTCGAAAATGCCGTTTGGTTATTGCAAGACAAGAGCGTAATGGCCATTAAAGAAGACTTTCTAGAGACACAGGCACTCTGTAAAGAAGTGACGTTGGCCGATATCAGCAGCTCTAAGATCAAAGATTTGATACTATTGCCGATATTGCGCGCCTTTGCGCCACTGTTCTAGCTGAAAACAAGTTTTTGGTAACTGTTCAGTCGCAATCTTTGGCATCACGTCATCTCGACCAAAGTGCGTAGCACGTAGTGGAGAGATCTCGCTTTTAAAACCCGAGATTTTTCGATTTTGGCTTAAAATGACGACTTGGCCGAATAGTCACGTTTTTTAATATTTAATATTTGGGCAATTCAGAAATGGTTTCAGTAATATTGAGAGAATACAAATGATACTTGATCAATTTGATAAAACCAAAAAAGCAGTTGTTAATCCGGAAATTTTTTACAAGCCGAATGAAGACTTTCCCAAAGCTGTCGTTTGCTGTTTTTCGGAACTGACATTTGACCGTTTAGTCAAGGCGTATGATGGCAAAAAAATAGCGTCAATTACCAACGCCAATGGCAAACATTTGATTTATCAAGCAAATTATCAAAATCACAAAATTGCGCTATTTAAACTCTTTGTCGGTGCGCCGATGGCAATTGTCGCACTCGAAGAATTACGTGCGCAAGGCGCTGAAAAGTTTGTTATCTTCGGTACTTGTGGTACATTGGACAGCAACATAGAAGATTGTCAAATCATCGTGCCGACGGCAGCTATTAGAGATGAAGGTACCAGTTATCATTACGCGCCGAGCAGTGATGAAATTGCGGTCAATCAAAAATATGGCCCGATCTTTAAAGCGATCTTAGAGCAACGCGCTGTTAATTATGCGGCAGGCAAAGTTTGGACAACCGATGCCTTTTACCGCGAAACGCCGCAAAAAGTGGCTAATAGACGTCGGGCCGGTTGCATTTGTGTTGATATGGAATGTTCGGCGGTAGCAGCTTTTGCGCAATTTAGAGGGGTTGATGTACTGCATTTCTTTTATGCGACCGACAATTTGGACAGTGACGAATGGCAAATTCGCAGTTTGGCAAATAGAGCGGCCCTTGATAAAAAAGATAAAGTTGCCCAGCTGGCAATCGAAATGGCAGTAGAAATGTTTAAGTAGCATTATTGAACAATACGAAAAAAGGAGTTTTATATGAACAAAGAAAAACTTGATCAAATACTTGAAAAGTACAAAGCGCAACCGGTTGGTTGGGGATATATAGATATAATTGTAATGAGGGAAAATGCACAAGACTTTATTAGGGAAGTAATTGCTCAAGATATTCGTATAGGCGGAATTTCTTGGTGGGCTTATTATCCAAGAATGGATATGAATTTAGAATTGGGCTTGGGTGGCCCTATCAGCTTGTTTTATCCAGGTTGGTTTTCAGAAATATATGTTAGTGACGGTTTTGATAGTATTGAAGAAAAATTTTTGTCGAAACGTGAAGAAGAAAAAAATATTATGAGAATTATTGAAAATAAAGTAGTAACGCTTGGCGTTACAAAGTTTCACTATAAAGAGCAGAAAGCGCTTACGCCTGCTTTTTGGTTAGATGTTCCCAAAGACTGGAGAAATGTTGTTGAATAAATTGAAAATGCACATAATAGTGTAAAAGGCATTGCTTGCCGCTTTATTTAATATAAAAATTCACAAAGTAGTGACAGGGTGTTTTGATATTACGTAAAAACAAGCAATGAGCAATAAGGCCATAGTTTTTTATGCTGAATTAGTGGGGTCAGATATGGTAGGCGTATATTTTAGTGGAACAGGAAATACTAAGTATTGTGTAGAATATTTTCTAAGGCTCCTTGATGAAAAGGCAAGCTGTATTTCCATTGAAAAAGCTTGCCTTAATAAAATAATAAAAGAAGAATCATTTATCGTTTTGGGATACCCAATTTACTATAGTAATCTGCCCAAAATCTTTTTTGATTTCCTTGAGGAAAACGAAGCTCTTTTTGAAGGTAAAGATGTATTTATCATTTGTACAATGGGTTTATTTAGTGGCGATGGCTGTGGCTGTGCAGCTAGAATTCTTAGAAAATACGGTGCAAATATTATTGGTGGATTACACCTTAAAATGCCCGATTGCATTTCAGATGTTAAGCTCTTAAAGAAAACGCCAGAACAAAATCGCGGGCTAATTCATGATGCTGAACGAAAAATTAGAGAATCCATATTGAGTTTTAAAAATGGTAATCCTACGCAAGATGGTCTTAGTTTATTATCTCATTTGTTTGGTTTGTTTGGCCAAAGGCTGTGGTTTCAGCACATGGTTTGTGATTATTCAGATAAGTTAACAATAGATAAAGATCGTTGTATTGCTTGTGGAAAATGTACTCAAATTTGTCCTATGAAAAATTTATATTTAAAAGATGGTATATCCACACCAAAAGGTAAATGTACGATGTGTTATCGATGCATAAACGAATGCCCGGTTATGGCTATTACTTTAATTGGCAAAACGGTACACACACAGTGGAAAATGGATATAACAAAGTAAGGTAGCAGTTTAAAGAGTTGGATAGAAAGTTAAAAACACAAGGTATTGAATGCATAAGCGGTTCTTTAAGTAGCATGGAGGTAGTATATGATAAGAAAAATATTGAAGATTATATTTGTTATACTTGCTTTAATATTACTTGTATCTATTGTTGCGCTTAGTGTTGAGCAGAGAAAAACCACCGATATTCTCGATGATTATAAAGATATTTACAGTGATGAGAAATATGAAGAAGCGATAATGCTAGAGGGGGTAAGTTTAGTACGTCAAGAATATTCTTGTGGTTATGCAATTATTGAAATGGTATCTACATTTGTAGGTAATGGCGTAAGTGAAGAAGAATTATTTGATGACTACGGTAAGGTTGTCACTTCAACAGGCGAATCATTTTGTACAGAGATGAACAAAAGATTGCCTCAGTATAAGACGACGATGTTTAAGTATTTAAAGAATACAGAGTTAATAGATAAGGTCTATTCTAGTTTGAAAAAAGGAATGCCAGTGCCCTTTGAATGGGCAGCAAAAAGAGACGGGAAATGGACATTACATTACTCTTTAGTATTTGGACTGGATATAAAAGCTGATACAGTGTATGTTCTTAATCCTTATGGGTATATGGAAGCACTTAGCTTAGAAGAGTTTTTTAGTAGGACTAGCTTTGTAGCATATTCAGATATGCCTATTTATTTAGAACTTGCTTTTTCGTTGGGAATATTTGAGAGAAATACGATTTTTATTATAGATTTTGACTAATGATATGAGCAAAAGACATTTAAAAACACTGTAAAAAGCGTTCTGCTTTTATTAGTGATAATAATAAGTCAGGAAAGGTTTAGTTATTTAACATGTATTATAACTTTCTCAAATAAAGCAAAGAAAGGAACGTTAATAAAAATGAATAAAACTTTGAATTTTGAGTGCGTCGGACTTGTAAACGGCGATAGATTTCCAATAGAATATACTGGTCGTGGTGAAGATAAATCACCTAAGTTTATTTTGCATAACTTATCTCCAGAGGCAGAAACGATTGCTATTATAATGGATGATATTAAGCATCATATTTTTGGAACATTTAATCATTGGGTTATTTGGAATATACCGGCACAACCGATAATTCCAGGGGCAATACCCCATGGAAAGATTGTTCCATCTTTAGGCAATGCACATCAAGGCATTGGCTATGGTAGACATAAATATGCAGGGCCAAAACCGCCAAAAGGAAAACAACATGTTTATAAATTTGTTATATACACTTTGGATAGTTATATAACATTGAAAGACAGAGCGAAAAAAAGACACTTGCTTGAGGCAATTAAACCTCATATTTTACAACAGGGTGAAATTACAGGGGTATTTGAATAACTGCAATAATTTGAAATTTAGAGATTTTTACCTAAGGTAAAACTAACATTAAATGAAGTGAAAACCAAAAAATATAGAGTTTAAAGTTAAAGTCTAATTTTATAATTCTGATTGTTTTTATAGATTAAAGTTGTAAAGAGTACAAAGATACATATTTTAAAAGAGATAATTTAAATATATTAGTAAAAAAAGTTGGTTGCAAAATGGTTGCAAAAAATCGTGTAAACCTAAATTTATGATATAATGCATATAAAATGTAGACTTGAAAGTTAGGTAAATACTAGGTTTATCAAAGCATATATAATATTTATAGAGTTTGAATAAATATCATAATCCCCCAAAGCCTTTAAAATCAAGGTTTTAGGGGATTTGTTTTTGCTTTTGGTTGCATTTTGGTTGCAATTTATTTTT
>PDWI01005473.1_pt1 | contig 16499 bp, 11 predicted proteins | sample 1430891 | NCBI WGS metagenome assembly PDWI01 (sample SAMN01162508, study PRJNA174530) | Oral metagenome, whole genome shotgun sequencing project. | biome: Marine environment; feature: Marine mammal; material: Swab sample of the gingival sulcus; isolation source: swab sample of gingival sulcus...
GTGTTTAGGGCTATAACCTCGTTTCCCCTTATTACGTTTAATCTCTCTGGAGACCGTGCTTTTATTCACTCCTATAGCCTCAGCTATTTCGCTATAAGGTTTATTCTGCTTGAGTAAGCAAAATATTGTGTACCTTTGCTCACTGCTTAATTGATTGTATTTTTTCATTACAACACAAATATAAATAATTAAGTTGAAAGCCTCCGTAGAATTAATCCTCTACCGAGGCTTTATTTTTTATATAGTGTTGCACTTACGATTGGAAAATACGCTAAGGGTACATGTTCGGTAGATTCTCCGACTGGCTCAGCGACTGACCCTTCAACGACTGACTCTTCGACAGGCTCAACGACCGAAAAGGACAAGAAAGACTTTACAGGACTGTAGCCCTCCCGGGCAGAGTGCAGGCACAGCCTGTTATTTTATGAGAATTAGGAGTTTGCTATTTGCAGGCTCCTAATTTGCTTTTTGTGCGAAGTGCAGGCACAGCCAGTCAATGATACCATCGGAAAGCCCTTTCGTTGGCACAATGATGCCTTTAGGTTGAATGGCTTCCGAAACCATTAAAAATATATCACTTGCAGGTACAATGACGTCTGCCCTGTCAGGCTTAAGGTTAAAAAGCTCTATACGTTCCTCTACATTATATTTCTTAAGCTCTGCACTAAGGCGTTGTAGCTCTTCTATTGGTAGAAAGCCTATATTGTCTCTTCTTTCACTTGTCTTGCCCAGCCTAAGTAATTTATTTATGTTTCCTCCAGAACCTACTATTTGAATGCTCTGATATTGCTCTGCAACTTCTTTTAGATAAGCTTTGAAGCGAATAATTTCTTCAGCTTCTACACTATCGCTCAAGATACGTACTGTTCCGATATTAAAAGACTTTGAGGCGATAAGTTTATGCCCCAAAAGGAGGTTAAGCTCTGTACTTCCTCCACCGACATCAACATAGAGGAAAACATCGTTTTCTCCGATAGAGAAGTTCCCTATTAAATCCTTAGAAATTAGTTCTGCTTCCTCTCTGCCGTCAATGATTTCAATGTCAATGCCAGTGTCCTTATAAATCTTATCAACTAACTTACTCCCATTTTCAGCATCTCGCATTGCACTTGTAGCACAAGCTCTATATTCATCAACTTCATAAATCTTCATCAACTCCTTATAGGCTTTCATTAAGCGAAGTAGATGTTTGGCTTTTTTCTTGCCAATCTTACCTTTAGTGAAGACGTCTGCCCCTAAACGTAGTGGTACACGGAAAAGTTGCTCCTTACGAGCTTCCTGTTCTAGGGATTCTGTATCAATGCTTTTAATTAGTAATCGTACAGCATTCGAACCAATATCTATGGCTGCATAATAAATCTTGCTCATCTCTCTGTATGAATAGTTTGATAGTATTTATATAAGTTAGCCTGAGAAGAAAATTGCTCGTCATCTTTTATAAACTCACGACGTGCTAAGCCTCCTTTTTCATTAACATAATAGCCATTCATCGTATCTGCAATACCATAATTGACAATCATCTCAAGCTCTTCTTGTATGTTCTGAGCATAAATAGGACACATAACCTCAATACGTCGGTCAAGGTTACGAGGCATCCAGTCTGCCGAACCTAAGTAATAACGGGGCTTACCTCCATTAGCAAATATATAGATACGTGCATGCTCTAAATAGCGGTCAATAATTCCATTGATAAATAGTCCTTCGCTCACTTGTGCTACATTGGGAATGAGGGAACAGTTGCCCCTTAGGCAAAGTTCTACTTTTACTCCTGCCTGAACAGCCTCGTAAAGTTTAGCAACCATTTGCTCATCAACAATGTGGTTGAGTTTCATCTTAATATAAGCCTCTTTGCCTCGTTTAACGTTGCGAATTTCTTTATCTATCAAAGCAATGATTCGCTTACGTAATTCATTTGGAGCGACAAGTAGATCCTTAAATTTTATATTTAGGTAAGGGTATTCTATAAACTGAAAGACATTATCAACATCCGACGTTATGCCCTTATGGGCTGTTAGTAACATGTAGTCGGTATATAATTTAGCCGTTCCTTCGTGAAGATTACCAGTCCCTATACAAGCGATTCTTTTATTTCCTTTCATCTTGATAAGGAGTAGCTTGGCATGAATCTTGAGCTTTTCATGACCGAAGACAACTTCTACACCAGCCTCCTGCATGCGTTTGCTCCACTTGATATTGCTTCGCTCATCAAAGCGTGCTAAAATCTCAACAACGGCGACGACACGCTTACCATTTTGAGCTGCAGACATAAGGGCTTTGATAACCTTAGAATTGTGAGCAACACGATAAAGTGATACCTTAATCTCCTTAACATCTGGATTTATTGCTGCCTCACGAAGGATACGCAAGAAGTGGTCAAAACTTTCGTAGGGGAAATGTATGCCAATGTCTCGATCCAGAATCTGCTCTAATATGCTCCTGCTGTAGCTAATCTCACTACTAAGCAATGGCTGCTGTGCAGGAAAACGAAGTTCTTTCTTCCCAAAGTCAGGTAGAGACATGAGGTCTTTCATATTATGATAGCGACCGCTGGCAAGAGACATTTCTGCCATGTCTATATTGATAATGTGAGCAAGCTCTTTGAGGGCAAAGTCTGGCATCTCCTGATCGTAGACCAAGCGAATGGGTTCTCCCTGTCTCCTCTGCTTAACGCCGATAGAGACCTTCTCAATCACACTCTGACGTAAGTCTCTATCCATTTCCATTTCAGCATCTTTGGTTAGCTTGAAGGTGTATGCTTCATAGGACTTGTAGTTTAAACCGGCAAAGATATAAGGGAAAGAATAACGCAGAATATCGTCCAAGAACATCATATAATAATCTTGCCCTTCACTCTTGAGAGGAATGAAGCGACCATAATCTTCTGATGGAATCTCTACAATGGCTAAATCTTCTTTTTCATCTTCTCCTCTTAGGATAACAAGCAGGTAGAGCGACTCTTTTAGATGTAAGTCAGCATGAAAGTTTGGACTATTAAGAAATATTGGATTCGCAGAGCCACTAATCGTACTCATATAGAAGGAGCGAACTTCTTCTTCTTGATCAGGGGTCAGCTCTTTCTCATTTAAGATATGTATATGCTCTTCGCTTAGGAGATTAAATAGCTTAGCAAGTATTTGTTCAAAGTCTTTAGAGTAAGAACGATAAAGACTTAATAACTCTTTAAGTGTCTCATTGCTTTTGTCTTGCTCTTTAGATGTTGGGCTATTATGATAATCTGAAAGACGTTTTAAGGAAGCAATACGAACTCGGAAAAATTCGTCTAAGTTATTAGAATAAATACCTAAATAGTTGAAGCGTTCTAAGAGGGGTAAGTCTTCACGATCTGCCTCAAAAAGGAGACGACGGTTAAAACGTAACCAACTAACATCTCGCTCTACATAGGGCAAGGCTCCAAGGGATTCTAAGTTAAAATGTTTCATTGTATTTAAGTTTTTATACCTAAGGGTAGAACAGTAACTTATTTGAGAATCAAAGGCTATCCTTATTAAAGGAAAAAGGTAAGAGGTCTTGACAATCTTTAAGGCGTATCAATTTATCTTTTCCTGATAACAATAGGCTAAAAGGCTTAAAGCGAGAGGCTGTCTCTACAAAAACCTGACGACAAGCTCCACAGGGACTAATCTCCGAAACTTGCCCCTTTTCGTTAAAGGCAACAAGCAAAAGGCTAATAACGGCTGTATTGGGATACTTTGCCCCAGCATAGTAAAGGGCTATCCTCTCTGCACACATACCAGAAGGATAAGCTGCATTTTCTTGATTGGAGGCTGTAATGATTTCGCCATTTTCAAGTAGAAGAGCTACCCCTACGCTAAATTTACTGTATGGAGCATAGGCCTTTTTTGCCACTTTGATAGCTGAAAGCCTTAAGGCTTTTTCTTGCTCTGTTAGCTCATTCTCTGTGAGCAATTCATATCCAATACTTAGTTCCTTTTTCATCGCCAAATCTTTCTTAAGATCTTCTGACAAATATAAGTATTTTACTTTAGATAGTCTCACGACGAAGAAACCATAGTCTCTTCAGTGTTAGATTGTAGTTTCACTGCCGTGAAACTCAAAACAATAAAAGAGGCTGTACCAAAACGTTTGATACAGCCTCTTTTATTGTATAAGTTATCTTGTTATTCTTCTTCTTTCTTTATAGAGAAGTCAACAGGTTTAAATGTTGGTAAGCTTAGATTAAACAGCAGAGATATGGTTCTAAGTGCAAATACTGATACCGCTGAAATAAACTGAATCCACGAAATCGGTAGGCTCGAATAGTGAAGCAAAAAGACATAAACGACTCCGCCAAATAAACAAGCTAAGGCATAAATATCTTGACGGAAGATAAGAGGCTCTTCATTGATTAAGATATCACGTGTCATACCTCCAAAAGAACCCGTAACAACTGCCATAACAAGGCTTACCCACCAGTCATAGCCTGCCTCAAAACTTTTTACGAGACCAACGACGACAAATAGACCAAGACCTATTGAGTCAAAGATAAAGAGTGAATAGTTTGCCTTGACGACCTGCTTACGCAAAGCTATTGTAAAGCCTAAGGCAATAGCTGTAATGACCAAGTAAGAGGGGGTCTCTAACCAAAAAAGAGGACTATCTAAAAAGAGATCTCTAAACGTCCCACCACCTACGGCTGTTACAAAGCCCACAACAAAAGCTCCAAACCAGTCAAATCCTTTCGTTGCGGCTAAGCGAATACCTGATATTGCAAAAGCAAATGTCCCCAAGTAATCACACCAAGCTACAAAGTCGGTGTCCATCTTTGATAAGGCATCAAGACTTATGTCAAACATACTTTATACTTGCTTAATAAGACTCGCCCTGTGATGGGAAGTCCTTTGTCTGGACAGCTTCCATATAATCTCCTACAGCTTCTTGAATAATAGAAGATAAGTCAGCAAAGCGTCTTAGAAACTTTGGACTAAAGCCCTTATCCAAACCCAGCATGTCTTGAAGAACAAGAACTTGCCCATCAGTGTCAGCCCCTGCACCTATGCCTATCGTTGGGATATTTAGCTCTTGACTGACATTTTTTGCTAAGTTCTGAGGAATCTTCTCAAGTACAAGGAAAGAACAGCCCAAGGCTTCTAATTCTTTAGCCTCCCTAAGCAGTTGTCCTGCTTCCTCATTGCTTTTTCCTTGAAGACCATAACCACCAAGACTATTGATAGACTGAGGTCTTAGCCCCAAGTGAGCAACGACAGGAATACCAGCAGCAATGATACGAGCGATAGCCTCTTGTGTATAAGAGTCGCCGCCCTCAAGCTTTACAGCATCAGCACCTGTTTCTTTAATTAGTCGTATTGCTGAGCGAACAGCTTCTTCAGTACTAATCTGATAAGAGCCAAAAGGCATATCTACAACGACATAAGCATGCTCAACAGCCCTAACGACTGAAGAGGCATGATATATCATTTGCTCCACTGTAATTGGCAAAGTCGTCTTATGCCCTGCCATGACATTTGCTGCAGAGTCTCCAACAAGAATCATATCAATACCAGCCTGATCGATAAGCTTTGCCATGGTATAGTCATAGGCAGTAAGCATACAAATCTTCTGCCTATCAGACTTCATTTGTTGCAGCTTGTGAAGGCTCTTTTTCCCTGTGATAACTTGATGTTTAGACATTATCCTTTATCCAATGTTTGCTATTCCCACTCGATTGTGCTTGGTGGCTTAGAAGAGATGTCATAGACGACTCTGTTGACACCACGCACCTTATTGATAATCTCGTTAGATACCTTCGCCAAGAAGTCATAAGGCAAGTGAGCCCAGTCGGCACTCATTGCATCAGATGATGTAACGGCTCTTAGAGCGATTGTATATTCGTAAGTTCGCTCATCACCCATTACGCCGACACTCTTAAGTGGAAGAAGAATAGCTCCAGCCTGCCAAACCTTATCATACAAGCCCCATTCTCTCATCATTGTCATGTAGATATGGTCAGCATTTTGTAAGATTTCGATCTTCTCTTGGCTGATGTCTCCGATGATACGAATACCTAAACCCGGACCGGGGAAAGGTTGACGCTTAATCAGATGCTCTTGCATACCCATCTCAAGCCCAACGCGTCGCACTTCGTCCTTGAAGAGCAAACGTAGTGGTTCTACAAGCTTTAGATTCATTCGCTCAGGAAGTCCTCCAACGTTATGATGACTCTTGATAACTGTTCCTGTAATGCTTAGAGACTCAATGACATCAGGGTAAATTGTTCCTTGACCAAGCCATTTAATATCCTTAAGTTTTTTTGCTTCTTTATCAAAGACATCAATAAATCCCTTACCAATAATCTTACGCTTTTCCTCTGGGTCTGTTACGCCAGCAAGTTCGGAAAGGAACTCTTCTTTGGCATTTACTCCAATAACGTTCAATCCAAGATGTTCGTAATCCTTAAGTACAGTCTCAAACTCATGCTTACGCAATAGTCCGTGATCGACGAAGATACAAGTTAGGTTCTTGCCGATTGCCTTGTGAAGCAGCACAGCTGTTACAGAAGAATCCACACCACCTGATAGAGCAAGGATAACCTTATCGTCGCCAAGCTGTTGCTTAAGCTCTGCCACTGTACTTTCTACAAATGAAGCAGGCGACCAGTTGCCCTTAACGCCTGTTACATCAAGGAAGTTCTCAAGCATAGTCATTCCTTCTTCGCTGTGGAAAGCCTCTGGGTGAAACTGTAAACCCCAAGTCTGCTCTCCCTTGATACGGAAAGCTGCTGCAGCAACGTCTTCTGTACTCGCAATGATTTCAAATCCCTTAGGGAGCTTTGTAATCGTATCTCCGTGAGACATCCAAACGATACCTTTTTCCTTCACGCCCTTCATTAGAGGGTCTTGAAGTCTGGTTTCAATTCTTGCACGACCGTACTCACGAGTTTCACATGGCTCAACGACACCACCAGCTTGATGTACGAGGCTTTGAGCTCCATAACAAATACCTAAAAGAGGCAATTTCCCTCTTAGCTTACTAAGGTCAGTATAGAAAGCCTTTTTGTCATAAACAGAAAAAGGGCTACCCGATAGGATAACACCTGCAATACCGTCAAGGTTCTTGGGTAATTTATTGTAAGGTACAATCTCACAATAAGTATTTAGCTCACGTAGGCGTCGCCCAATAAGTTGGGTTGTCTGCGAACCAAAGTCAAGGATTAGAATCTTTTCTTGCATAACTTATATATTTTATCTTAAGGAATCAAGTTTTTTATTGAGTATTTTGCAAAGGTAATAGAAATATCAGAGAAATAGCTCTTTAGGGTAAGAGATTTCTTCCAAAAATAGAGCATAACCTTCTGCGGAAGAACCTGCCCTTCCTCTATCCTTTGCTTCTATGATCTGACAGAAGTCTTCAAGGTTTATCTTTCCTCTTCCAACAAGAAATAGAGTTCCCACAATTGCACGAACCATATTTCTTAGAAAACGATCTGCTGTAATACGGAAGATATAGCCGCCTTCTTTATTCGGATTTGTTGACCAATATGCCTCTCTTATATGGCAGGTATTTGTCTTGGCATCTGTATGCAACTTACTAAAGCTTGTGAAGTCGGAATAATTAGCCAAAAGCTTAGCTGCCTCATTCATCTTATCGAAGTCCATCTCTTGATAAAGCTGATAGCTTTGCCCCTCATTGAAGGCATCTTTATCTTTATGTACGTAATAATGATAAGTGCGAGCTGTAGCGGAGAAGCGAGCATGAGCATCTTCCGTCATAGCACATACCTTGTGCAGGGCAATGTCTCTTGGCAGTAGGCGGTTTAACTTAAAGAGTAGTTGCTCTGCTCCTGCTAAGTCAAGGTCAAGGTCAAGATGAATAACCATCTGATGAGCATGAACGCCAGCATCAGTTCGACCAGCCCCTACGATAGGACAAGGCTTACGGAGTATGGTCTCCAATGCCTGCTCTATCGTCTCTTGAACTGTCGAGGCATTAGGTTGTATCTGCCAACCGCTATAGTTCGTCCCCTTATAACTAAGGTATATGAAGTAACGCATCAAGCCTATTTCGTTGTCTTCTTTGTTGTGCTTGCCTTCTTTGTTGTTGCCTTTTTCTTGGCTGTTGTCTTCTTTGTTGTTGTCTTTCGTGAGCTACTTGCACGGCGTTTCTTTGTGCCACTTGCAGGAGTCTCTTCGATAATCTTACGACAGTCTTCTTCTGTTAGCTCTTCTGCGACTGTACCCTTTGGAATCTTGTAGTTAGAGCCTTCAAACTTAATATAAGGCCCATAGCGACCATCACGAACCTCAAAGCTCTTGCCAAAGCTACTGATTAGGCTCTTTGCCTCAGCCTCTTTCTTGGCTTTGATTAGCTCAATAGCCTCATCAAGTTCCACATCTAATGGATCTCTATCCTTTGGAATGCTTACGAAGGACTTGCCAAACTTAACATAAGGACCAAAGCGACCAACGGCAACGCTGACCTTTTCTCCTTCGTACTCTCCGACTTCCTTAGGTAAGTCAAATAGCTTCAAGGCTTCTTCAAGAGTAATTGTTTCAAGTGATTGATGAGGTTGAAGAGAGGCAAATTTAGGCTTTTCTTCTTCCTCTGCTCGTCCAATCTGAATCATCGAGCCATAACGACCTAAGCAAGCCATCACGACACGTCCTGTCTTAGGGTCTGTACCAAGTTCACGTGAGCCTACACGTCCCTTTTGATTCTCATCAGGTTTCTGTGCCTGCTCAACTTCTGGGTGAAAGTCCTTGTAGAATTTATCAATCACACCCTGCCACTCTTTACCACCTTCGGCAATGTAGTCAAATTCTTCTTCTACATTTGCTGTAAAGCTAAAGTCAATGATATTGGGGAACTGTTCTACAAGGAAGTCATTAACCACGATACCTGTATCAGTTGGTATTAGCTTTGCCTTATCTGCTCCATAAATTTCAGTTTTAACCTCTCGCTTAATGTCAGAACCTTCAAGAGAAAAATAGCGAACTTCTCGCTCTTCGCCCTCTTTGTCGCCACGCTCTACATAGCCACGAGCTTGAATCGTCTGGATTGTTGGAGCATAAGTAGAAGGGCGACCGATCTCAAGCTCTTCCATCTTACTAACCATAGAGCCTTCCGTATAACGTGCTGGACGCTGAGTAAAGCGTTCGTCTGCTGTTAGCTCAAGGCGTTCTAAACTTTCTCCTACTTGCATTGCAGGTAAGATCTTGCTATCTGCAGATGAGCTGTCCATGTAAAGCTCAAGGAAACCCTTGAAAATAACAACCTCACCTTGAGCTATGAAAAGATGTTTAGAGCCTTTGACAGGAATCTCTACTGTTGTGCGTTCAATCTTAGCATCTGCCATTTGTGAGGCAATGGTACGGCGACGAATAAGTTCATAGAGACGCTTCTCCTGAGCTGTTCCCTCAATCTTTGCTCTATCTATATATGATGGACGGATAGCTTCGTGAGCCTCTTGAGCTCCCTTGCTCTTAGTCTGATATTTGCGAGCCTTGTGATAGGCTTCGCCATAAGTGTTTTTGATTTCCTTAGCAATGGTGTTCATTGCCATAGAAGAGAGATTGACCGAGTCCGTACGCATATAGGTAATATGTCCTGACTCATAGAGGCTTTGGGCTATACGCATGGTCTGAGAGACACTATAGCCTAAGCGTGAAGATGCTTCCTGCTGAAGTGTAGAGGTTGTAAATGGAGCAGCTGGAGAGCGGCGACCATCTTTTTTGCTAATATCTCCGATGATATATTGATTCTTAGCACAAAGTTCAAGGAATTGCTGAACCTCTTCCTCTGTCTCAAAGCGATGGTTCAATTCAGCTTTTAACTCCTCTCCCGTTGGCAGCTGTAAGATTGCTTGTACTCGGAAAGATGATTTTGCTTCAAAGCTCTGAATCTCACGCTCACGCTCTACGATAAGGCGAACAGCAACGGACTGAACTCGCCCTGCCGAAGGTGCTGAACGACCAATACGTCTCCATAGTACTGGCGAAAGCTCAAAGCCTACGATACGGTCAAGGATACGTCTTGCCTGTTGAGCATCGACTAAGTCCTGATTGATGTCTCGTGGATTCTGCAATGCCTCCATGAATGCCTCAGAAGTAATCTCATGAAAGACGATACGTTTGCGTTGCTCAGGCTTTAGACCTAATACCTCACTTAGATGCCATGCGATAGCTTCCCCCTCTCGGTCTTCATCGGAAGCAAGATAGACCATGTCGCACTTCTTAACTTCAGCTTTTAATTCCTTAATAAGTTGTTTCTTATCTGCCGATACTTCATATTCTGGAGTGTAATTCTTCTCTATGTCAATGCTAAAAGATTTCTTCTTCAGATCACGAATATGACCAACACTGGCCATAACTTTATAGCCTGTAAGCTTATTTTTCTTGAGGAATCCTTGAATAAGTTGAGCTTTCTTTGGGGACTCTACGATAACTAAGTTCTTCATCAAATATCTATCTCTCTTTATCTATTTTATACCATATAATATAGGTTTCGTTTTTCCACCTAAATTATTCTTTGGGGACAAAGTTAAGTTATTAAAATTTATTTCTTGCATTTTTCTCATATTAAATCCGATAAAAGCTCTTCCTTACTGGCAAAAGTAGAGGCTGTGTCAGAATGAAAAGTTTGACACAGCCTCTCTTAATAAACTATAATAGAATAAACTTTAGTAGCCCTTATTTTGCTTTAGTTTGCCCTTAGCCTTAACGACTTCGTTTAGCTCGTAAGGGAAGACCACATCTACATCTGCATCGTAAGTCTTCGCTGGAGCAATCTCGATGACCCCCTTATAACTCTTACCATTGATAGTCATTTCCTTACCATTAACCTCGTCAAGCTTAGAGTCTGGGTTGCCTCGTTCTAAGTACTTAAGACCATGCTTTGGAGCTTCAAGACGAGCCTTAGCATCTGGATACTTAGTTGCCCAACGCTTCAAGTCTTTTAAGCGGTCAGTCCACTCAAATGCTAATTCGCAACGACGCTCGTGCATTAAGTCCTTCATTGTAGCATTCGTGTAAACATCACCAAGACCAGCACGCTGAGTCAAGCGGTTAAGCACCTTAGCTGCTTCTGTGCCATTACCTTGTTCGATAAGAGCTTCAGCCTTGAAGAGCAACATCTCAGCAAAACGCATGATAGGTACGTTCAGGTCTGTCGTTGGGCGGTCTCCGTTTTCAGATACTCTATCTGCAGTACGGTAGCCATCCATATACTTGTTTACGTGCAAGCCACATTCGTAGTTCTGTGTTGAGAAGAACTTCCTTGTTTCGCCAAAGTAAACGAACTCATCGCCATAGCTAAGTAGTGTTACCCCACGGCGTTGGTCTTTCTCATCGTACTCAGCCCACAGCTCGAGGGTTGGCTTAAACTCTCCCCAGCCGTTAGTCTTACCCCAGCCAGTGTTGTCGAGCAAGATACCAGGGAACATAGAACCCGCTTGACGCTTACCATGAGAGTTTACAGACCATAGATATTCAGAACCCCACTCATTTTCTACTTTGAAGACATCTTCATAAGTAGGAGCAAGAGCCTTCTGTCCCTCTGTCTCAAGCTTATCTACAAGAGCTGGGATCAAAGCCCATTTAGTTTCATCATATTCTGCCCAGTAGGCATAAACCTTAATCTTTAGGGCAAGGGCAGCATCACGACAAGGGCGACCATAATCAGCCTCGGCATAATCCTTGAAGTAGGGTAGACGTGCGATTGCTTGATCTAAGTCCTCTATGATAAGCTTATAGTTCTCTATTACAGAAGCTCTTTGCTGTGGAATCTGAGGGGTATAAGGAGCGTAGTCCTCATATCTATCAAAAGGTACGCCATTATCCTTACGTCCATAACGATAAGCAATCATAAAGTGCGTAAAGGCACGCATGAAGTAAGCCTCGCCAACATGAAAGCGAATACGTTGATGCTCATTCTCACGACCATGGTAGATGACGTTATTTGCACGAGCCATCATCTGATACATGGCTTCGTATATCCAGTGTAGCTGACGCTCTGTTACACCGTCCATCTGCATATCTCTAAGGTTTACACGAGCCTTGTCGTTGGTACGGCAGAAGAAAGTATCGTCAGCAGCACCTTGCTCCCACCACATATCTTGTCCCCAAGTCTCTTCCCAGTTCATCTGCTCATAGCAGGCAAGCATAGCATTGCTGTAGTCATCTGGGGTTTTCCAAAAAGCTCCATCATTAGGGCTACCTTCAGGCTTTACATCAAGCCAGTCTTTGCTGCACGAAGTCATTAGTAATGACAGCAGTGCAAGAGCTAATATCTTAATTTTCATATAATTCTCTGTTTTAAGATTAGAATTTCAACTTGAATGAAAGTGAATAAGTGCGAGACACTGGGTATTGACCAGCATCGAAACCGATACCACCAACCTCTGGGTCTATACCTGTGTAAGAAGTAAAGGTTGCTAAGTTATCTACGCTAAGTGTCAAGTCTAATGCTCCTAACTTAGGTAGTAGATGCTTGAATGAATAGCCTAATGAGATATTCTTGATACGTAGATAGTCGCCACTCTCGAGGTAATAGTCTGAGTTTGTCGCAAAGTTTGCGTTGTTGTCAGCTTTAGAGATACGAGGGACTTCATCATTAGGACCATCTAAGGCTTTCAAAATCTTATTTGAACGGTTGAAGTTACTCACAGACTCATTAAGTGTAGTATACTTATAGGCATTGAAGACCTTCACGCCACCAACACCTTGTAGCATCATGCCGAAGGTAAAGTTATTCCAAGAAAGTCCTCCGTTGAATGAGTAAGTTAGCTTAGGCATTGCATTACCCATAAACACACGGTCTTCGTCAGAGATCTTACCATCACCGTTCTTGTCATTGAACTTCAAGTCGCCAATTTTAGCATTTGGCTGTATTGGCTGACCATTGAACTTATGTGCGTCAATTTCTGCCTGAGACTTGAAGACACCCTGAGATTCTACAAGCCAGAATGAGTAAAGTGGCTGACCTTCTTCTGTACGGTAAGGAGATAAATCTTTGAAACTTGCTCCATCTGTCCAAACAGGCTTTTCGCCCTTGTCATTAGCTATACCAATGTTTGTAACCTTATTTGTAAGTGTCGCCATGTTAGCACCTAACCAGTAATTTACATCGCCAAGCTTATCAGCCCAGTTGATAGATAGCTCAAGACCTTTATTTTGTATCTGTCCGTCATTGACGAGCATAGCTCCGATACCGATGCTGTTTGTCCAGCCAGAGTCTTGCTCCTTGATAAGTCCCATCGTATTCTTGATGAAGTAGTCAGCAGTAATATTCAAGCGGTTGTTGAACATCGCAAGGTCAAGACCGAAGTCTAACTGCTCTGAAGTCTCCCATGTGAGCAATGGGTTGAAACCTTTGCCAAGGTACTTACCATTTGTGTTAATTGGACAGTCCTTACCAACTTGCATACCTCTATCCTTCTTGATATAGCTACTAAGCAAAGGATAAGCATAGCCCATACCGATAGAACCAAGGTTACCGATACGTCCCCAACTTGCACGAAGCTTCAGCATGTTAAGAATATCTGTCTTAGGCATGAAGTCTTCTGAAGTAATCTTCCACGCAAGGGTAGCAGATGGGAAGTCTCCATACTTCTTACCCTCTGGCAGACGACCAGCATAGTCTCGACGCATAGATACTGTTGCGAAGTATCTATCAGCATAGCTATAAGAGAGACGACCTACATAAGATAGGTTTCTATCCTTAGCATAGCCATCTGTCGCAGGTAGGCTCTTCTGTGCTTGTGTGAAGTACATCAAAGCTTCAGTTTCATTAGCAAAGTCCTGTGCTGCCGCATCAAAGCCACGATATAGATATTCTGAAGCTGTAGTAGAAGCCATCAAGCCAATGTTATGCTTCTTGAAGACTCTGTCGTAAGTAAGCGTATTCTCAAAGTCCCAAGAAGTAAAGCGTTGAGCTGAATAGTTTAATGTATTACGACCATCAGGCTTTCCAGGTTCTGGACGGCGAGGACGGAAGTTCTTACCAAAGTAATTACCTAATTTATAAGTAAAGCGAGATGTGAAGTTCAAGCCCTTGATAGGTTCGATGACATCAAAGAAAGTAGAACTTGTAATCTGGTCTGCATTGTTATTGACAAAGTCAGCAGAAAGTGTGCGTACTGGGTTGATCGCATCGCCATGGATACCAGAGTAGTCTCCGTATTTCTTTGCATACTCTGATTCAGGCATAGGAGCAGTACCTCCGAATGTGCCATCAGGGTTATAAACCTCTGCATTACGTGGCATCATAAGAGCTGATAAGATAACACCACTCTCTGCACTTGCCGTATTCGTTCCTCTTGATTGAGTATTCTTCCAGCTCAAGTCTTCACGAACACGGAAGTATTTGCCGAAGCTAAAGCTTGAGTTCAAGCGAAGCGTCAATTCCTTCTTATATGTAGAGATAAGCGTTCCCTGTCTGTCAGAATATTCTGCCGAAAGACGGTTTGAGAAGCTCTTTGTGCCTCCAGAAAGGGCTACATTATATCTTTGGAAAGGAGCTGTGCGGAAGATAGCATCAACCCAGTCGGTACGTGTCTGTCCGATATAAGGATTCTTTTCTAAATTCCATCCCTCTTCAAGCACTTGACCAATATCTTTTAGAGAAGCTTCACGTACACGGCGTTGCTCTTCAATTGTCAAAGATTGAGGTAGGTTACTTGCAGCAGAGAAACCTGTAACAGAGCTGAACTCAAGGGTAGTCTTACCTTCTTCAGCTTGTTTGGTTGTTACAAGGATTACACCAGCCGAACCAGCATGAGCACCATAGATTGCAGCCGAAGCAGCATCTTTTAGCACTGTCATTGAAACGACATCGCTGAAGTTAAAGGGAGCACCCGGTACACCATCAACAACGTAAAGAGGAGCTTCTCCGTTACGTGAACCCATACCACGAATAGTGATACGAGGTGTTGCATCAGGGTGTCCGCCATCTGCGATGACTGTAACCCCTGGTATTTGTCCTTGTAGCATTTCTGCTGCACTTGTGATAGGACGTTCCTTTAGGGCATCAAGATTCGCTACGGAGGCTACCGAAGCCGAAAGGTCGCCTTTCTTCATCTTACCATAACCCACTACAACCAAGTCTGAAAGTAGGGCATTATCTTCCTGCAAGACAATACTGATGTACTTACGTCCCTTGACTGCTACCGTTTCGTTTTTCATGCCGACATAAGAAACGGTAAGCTTTGCATTAGGTGAAATACCTGAAATTGCAAACTTACCGTCGTAATCTGTCATTGCTCCTTTGTTTGTCCCCTTGATGAGAACCGAAGCTCCAATAATCGGCTCTTTGTTCGTGTCTAAGACCTGTCCATTAAGGTCAATCTTAGCCTGTGCAAAGGCAAGGCTTGTCCCACACAGCATTAGCACTGTGATTAACATTAGCCTTTTAATGTAGAAAAGTTTCCTCATAAAGCATTGTTATTTTAATTTATACTTAAACTTCCCTACAAATAAATAAAAAAAAACTGACTTGGACAAGAAATTTTATTAAATACAGGGCAGACGCATCAAAATAAGTACTTAAAACAATGTTTGATGAATTTATTTTGATGTGCTTGCCTTGGCTTTTTATGAAGCTCTTGAACTGTTAAAAAAATAACGTATATCATTCAAAAAAGTTATATATGTTAGTTGAAAAAGTAATATATATCATTTTGAAAAGTAACATATGTTATTTTTAGAAGTGTTCAAAGTGATTTTTATCTTGCTTATATACAGGTTGTTAATGTTATGCTTCGTGAATGAGTTGTTACGTGCTTATTCTGAAGCATTCACTATTCCTAATTCACTATCCTAAGAGACCCCTTCCGTCTTGCTCCCTTCGGTCGCAATCCACCTCCCACCGAGGGAGGAATTGAAGCAAAGCTTGTCCACAAGGCAAGGGGAAAGGTTTTGTGAAAAAAGCTTGAGATTTTGCAGCAAAATTATACAAACTAACATATTATGCTTATATTTGTGTTTATTGTGTTCTGTTTTTGTGATTTATTTGAAACGTTGATGTATTTAATGATTAGGGATTCAGAACTAAAATAGATTCATTGTTAAATTAGATATAAGAAGAATGATTATGAGAAAAATTTATTTATTTGTGCTGTCAGCGGTCTTAGCAACACTATCTGCTTTCGCTCAGTTTTCCAGCACTCCTGAGTTTGCTTCAAGTTTTGATGCAAATAGTAAAATCTGGTATAAAGTTGGATTTGTTGATGAAAATTCAACGATTAAATATATGACTACTAAAGCTCCTACTTATTGGTTTGAACTTGAAGATGCAAACAATCAAGATAGCCAGTTGTGGCAACTTGTTGGTAACAACACTGATGGATTTGAATTAATCAGTAAGACAGGTTTGTATGCTTATATTGATAATTATAAGTTTGCTGGGTTTACATCAAGTAAGAAAGGAGAATGGGGGCAACATAACTTATTTAAGTTAGTTGACTCAAACAAGCCTGCATACAATGGTACTGCAACAAAGCAAATTAGTTTTGAAGGACAATGGGGAACAGAGTATCTTCAGGCTTCAGG
>PDWI01005880.1_pt1 | contig 16498 bp, 17 predicted proteins | sample 1430891 | NCBI WGS metagenome assembly PDWI01 (sample SAMN01162508, study PRJNA174530) | Oral metagenome, whole genome shotgun sequencing project. | biome: Marine environment; feature: Marine mammal; material: Swab sample of the gingival sulcus; isolation source: swab sample of gingival sulcus...
AACAGCTATAAAAGCAGCAAAAAATGATGAAATTCAAAGAGTTGTAAATATCGCAATGGGAGCTTCTACTGTATCAATTTTACTTACAGTGCCAATTTTAATGTTTTTAGCATATATAAGTGGTATAAGATTTTCTCTTGATTTTAATCCTTTAGAAATAGGTGCATTAATTTTAACCATAATTCTTGCTTGGAAAACAACAGAAGAAGGTCATACAAACTATTTTGAGGGGATTTCCCATCTTATGTTTTTTACTGCATTTGCAATAATTGCAGCTTACTATTAAGACATATTAAAGAAAGAAGGAAAGGGAAAAAATGTCAAAAGATGGTTTAATATATGGATTTACAATAGATTCAGAACAAAATGTTCAAGAACTTAATTATGATGATTTAAAAAAACTAGATAAACAACTAAACAAAACTAATTTAACTTGGCTTCATTTTGACTACACAAATGAAAAATCAATAAAATGGATAACTGAAAATAGTACTATACATAAGGTAGCTATTGATGCTCTTCTCATAGAAGATACTAGACCTAGAACAACTATTTTAGAAGATAGTATTTTGCTTACATTAAGGGGAATAAACCTAAATCCAAATAGTTTATCGGAAGATATGGTTTCAGTGAGACTTTATATAAGTGAAAATCTAATAATTTCTACACAAAGAAGAAGTTTATTGTCTATTGATGATTTAGCTAATTCACTAAGAAAAAATAAAACTCCTATAAATGCTAGTGAATTTATTATCTATTTGACAACTAAATTGATAAGTAGAATAGATGATAATATGGAAGATATTGAAGATAAAGCTATAGAAATTGAAGAACAAAGTTTAGATTCAAGCAATATGGAGTTTAAAACAAAAATGTCTTCCTTAAAAAGAGAACTTATAAGTTTAAAAAAATATTTATATCCACAAAAAGAAGCTATGAAAAAACTATATTATAACAATATTTCATGGATAAAAGAATATCAAAAAATACAACTAAGAGAGATAAACGAACGGCTAATTTTAAATATAGAAGAACTTGAAACAAGCATAGAAAAATTATCTTTAATACAAGAAGAATTTAGGTGTAGAGAATAAAAATTCATTTTTTATATTTTCTATAATATTATGTGTGATTATTATATTTCAAATATATTATTTTAAAAAGAAAAAATGGTTTTAAAAAGAAAGGATTTTTATGATTAGAATTACATTAGTTATTTTATTTTTATTTTACAGTTTATTTGCAAAAGAGTTAAATACCACTTTATTTAATGGCACAAATGAAGAGTTAGAAAAAATCTATACAAAAGAGTTAAAAGATATTAATTCAAATAAAATTAAGTTATCAAAAGATGATAAAGAACAAGTTGAGTATCAAAAAATATTGCTAAATAAACTTTTAAAAGAATTAAACTACCAAGTCAAACTTGAAAAAGTAAGTGATATTGAAAATATGGATACTTTTCTTGATAATATTAAAAAATATAGAGCAATCGCTTATTCTATAAATTCTTTACAAAAAGATATAATAGGTAAAAAAGAAAAATTAGAAACATTAAAAGAAAAAATAAATGATATGAGTAAAGAAGATGGGGATTTGGCAATAAAATCAAACCAACTTTTATATGCGCTTTATCATATTGAAAATAAAAATTTAAAAGAAGAACAAACAAAACTAGAAACTTTACTAACAGAATATACAAATAGTTTTTTAAATGCTCTAAAAAGTACCAAACTTATAAATAATCATAAATTAAAAGATACCATCTTAAATAAAGAAGAGCAATTAAAAAAACTAAATAAAGATGAAAAAAGTATAATATTAGCTCTTGATAAGGCTTTAATTTCAAAAGATAAAGGTCTAATGAATTTAAATGAAAAAAAATTAGAACTTAGTAAAAAAGACAAAATAAAACTTGTTGATGATATAGTTTTGATAAAAATTGAAGAATTAGTAGTACTTCTTAAGCAAAAAAAATCTGAATTTTTTATCAATTTTGATAAATTTAAAAAATTTATTTCTTTGAATTTAAGTGATGAAAATTTTAAACCTTTATTATCTTTATTTAAAACTCTAGCAAAAGAGCATATTGGTATAACTCGCTCAACTTTAGCAGATACAAAAAGTAATTTTCTTGATGTAGTAGAATTTACTTGGGAAAAGATCTCAAAGCCCTTTATCCCTTTAGGTGAAAATGGTATTTCAATCTTAGATATTTTAAAATTTTTATCTATTTTTATAATAGGTTTTATCTTAGCAAATTTTTATAAAAAAAGAGTAAATAATATTTCAAATACTTCAATAGCTACAAAAACCTTATTAGCAAATTTAGGATTTTACTTTTTAGTATTTTTAACATTTGTGTTTGCACTAAGAACTATAGGGGTTGATTTGACATCTCTTACCGTATTGATAGGAGCTTTATCTGTAGGTATAGGTTTTGGTTTACAAAATATCGTATCAAACTTTATTTCAGGTATTATCTTGATATTTGAAAAGTCTATTCAAATAGATGATATTATAGAACTTGAAAATGGCTTAAAAGGAAAAGTTTCTCAAATAAATATGAGAAGTAGTGTTATAACTACTTTTGACAATGTAGATATTATTATCCCAAATGGTAACCTTATGCAAAATAATGTTACAAATTTAACATTTCAAAATGATATAAGAAGATTACATGTACCTTTTGGGGTTGCTTATGGAACAGATGCAAAGGAAGTTATAAAAATAGTATTAGATGAGTTAAAAAATAGTGAATTGGTTTATATAAATAAAGATAAAACAAAAATACCAACTATATGGATGACTTCTATGAATGCCAGTAGTGTTGATTTTAATTTATTAGTTTGGGTTAATGCAAATGAAAATAAAGAAGGTAAGAAATCTTCAAATATGTCAGAATTTTTAATTTTTATTTATGAAGTACTAAATAAACACAATATCGAGATTCCATTTCCACAGATGGATGTTCATTTTAAAAAATAGTAAAACAAGAACTATATTTTAAAATATAGATAGTCCCGTTTTACTTGTAAAAAGTTCTAAGGCTTTTGAACCAATTAAAGAGTTACCTTTATCATTTAAACCAGGGGCATAAACACATAAAGCCATTTTTTTAGGAACAACGGCAAGGACCCCGCCTCCTACCCCACTTTTAGCTGGTATTCCAACTTTATATGCAAAATCTCCAGAACTATCATAATGTCCACAAGTTAGCATCACAGAATTTATTCTTTTTGCTTTATTTGTATTTACAATTTCTTCTTTTGTTAAAGGATTTATACCATGATTTGCTAAAAATAATCCACTACGAGCTAATTGTCTAGTATTCATCATAATTGAACATTGTTTGAAATATGCCTGTATTACATCATCTGTATTATTTCTGATATTTTTAAAACTTTTCATCATATTTATAAGGGCTATATTTCTAAATCCATGTTCTAACTCTGATTTGTAAATTTCTTCATCAAAATCTATATCTGTACAATTAGAAACTTTTTTTAAAAAATCCAAAATTGTAGTAGTGGTATTTTCTTTGTATATTGACATAAGTGTATCAGTTATTACTATTGCACCTGCGTTTATAAAAGGATTTCTAGGAATTCCATTTTCATATTCAAGTTGTACCAAAGAATTAAAAGAATTTCCTGATGGTTCATGTCCCACTCTTTCATAAAGCTGTACACCATAATTTTTAAGTGCTAAGATAAAAGTAAAAACCTTTGATATACTTTGAATTGAAAATTTTTTTTCACTACAACCTATATGATACTCTTTTCCATCTAGTGTTATTAGACTCATAGCAAAATCATTTACATCCGCTTTTGCAAGTGCTGGTATATAATTGGCAACTTTTCCTTTTTGAAAAATTAAATTAATTTCACTATAAATTTCATCTAATATATTTTGATAATTCATTATTAAATCCATTTTTATATAATTTTTAGGTATATAACTATAATTATCCTTATATTAAACTTAAAGATATTTTAGATATAACCTAAAAATTATTTGTACTAACTTTATTGAGTTTTTACTCTATACTCTCTTCATCGTTTAGCTCATAAAACTCACTTTGCTCAATAGCATCTTCACTAAAATACTCTATCTTATCTTCAGCCATTTCAAGATTTTTAAATCTTGCTATATGAAAAACAGCATCCCCTTCTTGAACTAAGGGAATCTCTGATTTTCCTATAATAATACCATCAAACTTAGCATATATTTCACTAGATTTATCTTCTAAAACTTCATCAACATAAGCTATAACCTCACCTTGTTTTACAGTATCACCCAAAGCTTTTACTGTTCTTAAAATTCCACTATCATTTGCCCTTATCCATTGACTACTTTTTGTTACAATAGGAATTTTTTTCTTTTTCTTTTGTTTTGAAGGAAGCATTTCTAACTCTCTTAAAACATTTACAACACCTTTTACGCCAATTCTTATACAAATTTCATCAAACCTTAAAGCTTCTCCTGCTTCATAAAGTAAAATATCAGTACCTTTATCTTGAGCATAAGCCCTTAAAGAACCATCTCTAAGTGCTGAGTGTAAAATAACAGGTGCTTCAAAGCATTTTGCTAAATTATAGGCAAATTCGTTATCTATATTTGTTCTTACTTGTGGAAGATTTGATTTATGAATTGATGCTGTGTGTAAATCTATTCCTAAATCACATTTACAAACAATTTCATCAAAAAATACTCTTGCAAGTCGTCCTGCTAAACTTCCCCTTGTACTTCCAGGAAAAGATCTGTTTAAGTCTCTTCTATCAGGTAAATATCTTGAAAGTGTGATAATTCCATAAACATTTACAATAGGAACTAAAATCAAAGTCCCTTTTAGTTTTTTTAGTATATTTAGCTTTTTTAGTCGCCTAATTATTTCTATACCATTTAACTCATCGCCATGGATTGCAGCACTAACAAATACTGTTTTCCCACTTCTTCTTCCTCTTACAACATACACAGGTAGTTTTGCAGGAACATTGTATAAATTTGGCAAGTCAATATCAACAGTTGTCGTCGTATTTAAAGGTATTTCAACTCCACCTATATTTAAAATATCCTTAGGCATTTTAAGCTCCTATATTGTCTTTTTTGATTCTTTTTCTTTTATTCGTAGTTGGACAATGAACACTAGATTCTATATAATCCATAATTTTACCTGCTATATCAATTTGTGTGGCTTTCTCTATCCCTTCAAGTCCTGGGCTTGAGTTTACTTCCATAACTAGTGGACCTCTTTTTGATGGTATCATATCAACACCACAAACACCAAGTCCCATAGCCTTTGCAGCTGCAAGTGCTGTTGATTTTTCTTTTCTATTTAGCTTATAAATACTTGCACTTCCACCTTGATGCAAGTTTGATCTAAAATCTCCCTCAGCCCCTTGTCTTCTCATCGCTCCAACAACTTCACCATTTACAACAAAAGCTCTTATATCTGCCCCACCTGCTTCTTCTATAAACTCTTGAATAAGTAAGTTTACATCCATACCATAAAAAGCATCAAGTACAGACTTAGCTGCTTTTTCACTATCCACAAGTACTACCCCAACCCCTTGAGTTCCCTCTAAGATTTTAAGAACTAATGGGGCTCCTCCACTAAGTTCTATAACATCTTTTGCACTTGATTTATTTGATGCAAAAACAGTTCTTGGCATATCAACACCAAATTTAGATAAAACTTGTAAAGATCTTAGTTTATCCCTACTTCGTGCAATTGCTAAATTTCCTGAAGTTGAGAAAACTCCCATCATCTCAAAGTGTCGCACCATGGCTGTACCATAAAAAGTCCTACTAGCTCCAATTCGTGGAATAATTGCATCAGGAGTTGGTAAAACCTTTCCTAGATAGTTAACTACTAATTGCCCTTTCATTATCTCAATGGTACATTTTAAATAATCAATAATCCTTACTTCCCAACCTTTTTGCTGCGCTGCTTCAACTAATCTTTTAGTTGAATAAAGCTCTTTATTTCTTGATAAAATATATACTCTCATAATCTTCTCCTTTAAAAAAAGTGCGAAATTATAAACGATTTTTTTAATTTTAATCTTAAAATTTTCTTAGCTTTATCTAAATTGAAGATAAAGCCCTTCTTTAAGGCTTTTGAAGTATGAAGTTTTATAAAAGGAGATGAGAAAATCTTATAAAAATGCTAATTTTCTTAAATAAAAATATCATTTTTTACATAAATATTCTTGTGATACATCTACTAAGCAACGACCTGATAAAAACCTTCTTCCTATTAGCATAGGATATTTCATATCAGCTCTATTTGTCAGTGAAATAATACTATCATAAGTTTTCCCGAAAAACTTAACTTTTACTTTTATACTTGGTCTTATTTGTAAAGCTCCGTTTGAACTTCTTACCTTTTTATTTTTATATAAAGGCATTTTCATTTTTTTACCATGATAAGAAGGGTGAATTTCATCAAGTAAGGTAAAATGTACAAAACCCTCCTTATCAACAAAAATATCATCACAATGCAAAGCACTACTATCAGCACCTGTATCAACTTTTGCATCCAAATCAAATAACTCTAAATCTATAATAGATATAAGTTCTTTTTTTCCAACAATTATTTTTTCACTCAAATACAGCTCCTTTTTTATATACTAATCTTATAACTTGCATTGCATAGTTAAATTTTTTTAATAAATACCACTTTTAGATAATCACCCTCTTTAAACTCATCACATACTCTAAAATCTTTTGGAAGAGAATATGTCTGTAAAATTTTATATCTTACTTTTAGTTCTTTAAATGCTTGTTCTATAAACTGTCTAAATTTCATCATACCAAAATTTGCAAAATTCGTAGAAGCTACTATGATCCCATTTTTATTTGTTATTTGAATAGCTTCTTTTAAAAGTTTTACATAATCTTTTGAAACACTAAAAGTCATTTTCTTAGTTCTTGCAAAGCTGGGTGGATCTAATACTACTGTATCAAATGTATATTGTTTTCTTACAGCAAATTTAAAATACTCAAAAACATCATCGACTATTATTTCTTGTGATTGAATATCTATATTATTAAGTTCAAACTGCTCTTTTGTTTTGGCTAAGCTCCTCTTTGCCACATCTACATTAGTCGTTTTTATGGCTCCACCAAGGGCTGAATATACTGAAAATGCACCTGTATATGAAAAAGCATTAAACATAGTTTTCCCCAAAGAGTATTTATCTCGTATATTTTTTCTTACTTCCCTTTGATCTAAAAATAAACCAGTCATCGCACCATCATCTAAATATATTGCAAAATTAATACTATTTTCTTTTATGATCAATGGGCTAGAAGCTTCCATACCACAAATAAAATCACTCTTGTTTTCTAAATATTGTCCTTTTCTATCAAATCTTTTTTTCTCATAGATACCTTTATAATCAACACTTTTTTGTAAGGCTGCTACTATCATATCTTTAAAACTATATATCCCTAAACTATACCAAGTGATCATATAAAAACCATTAAAATAATCTATTGTAACTCCACCTAAACCATCACCTTCCCCATTTACTATTCGAAATGCAGTTGTGATATTTTGCTCTGACTCTTTATAAAAATTTTTTCTATATGCTACAGATTCTTTGATTTTTTTGACGAAAAAAGCTGTATCTATTGTTTCATTTTTATCATAGCTTAAGATCCAACCATACCCTTTATTTTGTTTACCATAATACCCTTTTCCTATAAATTTATTATTTATAGTCATAAGATTTATTATAGTACCCTCTTCTTTTAAATCATCTATATTTTCTATAATCTCTTTTTTTATTAATGGATATCTATCTTGATACTCTTGTATATATTTTGCTTTTACTTTTATATCTATTGTATTCTTCATGACTCTCCTTAATTTTGGATTATACCATTTTAATCATAAACACGGTTAATTAATACATTTTCCATTTAAGTTTTATAACTTTTTGATATAATCTTTTCTATGGAAGATAAAATAATAAAACAACTAAAAGAGAATAACTTATTAAAAATAATAGATGAACCTTTAGATATATATCTTGAGATTCCACATATAGCGTATATAGAGGTAAAAAAAGAAAATAGTAAAGCCCTCCTTTTTACCCACCCCATAGATAAAAAAAACAATAAAACATTTGCTACTCCAGTATTGATGAATATATTTTGTAACGAAGAAGCAGTAAAACTTTTTATAGGTGATGGAGACACTATAGCAAAAGAGATTAGAAGTTTACTAAAGATGAAACCTCCAACTGGGTTTATGGATAAACTCTCTATGTTTGGACAACTTTTTAACTTAAAATCAGTTTTTCCTAAAAGGTTGAAAAGAAAAGGGGAATCTCAAGAGATTATAAAACTAGGTAAAGATGCCAAACTTAGTGATTTACCCATTTTAACTACTTGGGAACAAGATGGTGGTCCATTTATTACTATGGGTCAAGTATATACTACAAGTTTAGATGGGACTATGCACAATGTAGGAATGTATAGGCTACAAGTATATGATGACAATACTTTAGGAATGCACTGGCAAATACACAAAGACTCAAACCACTTTTTTCATGAGTATAAAAAAGCTGGTAAAAAAATGCCAGTTTCTATTGGTATTGGTGGGGATCCTATGTATATTTGGTGTGGACAAGCTCCATTACCTATAGGTGTATTTGAACTTATGTTGTATGGTTTTGTTAAAAAGAAAAATGCACAACTTGTAAAATCTATCACAAATGATATTTATGTCCCTAGCGATGTTGATTTTGTTATTGAGGGTTTTGTCGATGTAGAAAATCTAAGAATAGAAGGACCATTTGGAGATCATACAGGATACTATACTTTAGAAGAGGAGTACCCATTTTTAGATGTAACTGCAATCACTTCAAAAAAAGATCCGATATTTGCAGCAACAGTAGTAGGAAAACCACTTTTGGAAGACAAATATATGGGTCATGCAACTGAACGAATATTTTTGCCACTTCTACAAACGACTGCACCTGATCTAATAGACTACTATATGCCAGAAAATGGGGTATTTCATAATCTGATTTTAGGAAAAATTAAAACAGCGTATCCAGGACATGCACAGCAAATTATGCATGCATTTTGGGGTGTAGGACAGATGAGTTTTGTAAAGCATGCTATTTTTGTAGGTCAAGATGCACCTAAGTTAGAAAGTATGGAGATAATCCCTTATATTTTAAATAGATTTACAAGTGAAAATATACTGATTACAAAAGGGATAGTTGATGCCTTAGATCATAGTAGTCCACAGTTTGCAATTGGTGGAAAACTGGGGATTGATTGTACCGAAGATGCTACAGTTCCTTTAAACATAGAGATTTTACAAGATGAGATATTGTTAGAAAAAATGCAAAATATTTCAAAAGAGATCAAGGGACTTAAACAATACTATACAAATACCAAAAGTCCTATAGTTGTAATATCAGTGGAAAAAAATAGAGGTCAAAAATATTTAGTAGATGAACTAAAACCACTTTTTAATCATATCAAAATTCTTGTTATTGTTGATGAAAAAAATAATGATTTAGAAAACGCATATCTGCTTGTATGGAGAGTTGTGAATAATATAGATAGCAATAGAGATATTTACATCGAGGGACAAACTGTAAGTATAGATGCAACAAATAAAAATAGTTATGATAATTTTCAAAGAAGATGGCCAGATGATGTAGTGTGTACAAAATCTGTTATTGATGATTTACGAAAAAGACAAATCATTGATATTGATGATAATTTTATAAATAAATGGGGAATTTTATAGTTTCCCATAGAATATGTAAAGCATATTAGTATTTTTAAGTAGGAGAAAATAAGGTGACTTGGAATGAAATCATAGAAATAGAAAAACAAAAAGATTATTATAAAACTCTAAAGCAAGAGATAGATAAAAGATATAAGACCTCAAGGGTGTTTCCCCAAAAGCAAAATATTTTTAAAGCTTTTTCTTTGACTAAATTTGAGGATTTAAAAGTGGTAATTTTAGGACAAGACCCTTATCATGGTTTTGGACAGTCTCAAGGTTTAGCTTTTTCAACTCCAAATAATATAAAAAATCCACCCTCTATGGTAAATATTTTAAAAGAAATAAATAGTGATTTATCCAAACCTTCTTCTTGTCAAGATGGAGATTTAAGACCTTGGGCAAAGCAAGGAGTGTTGCTATTAAATACGATTTTAACAGTAGAAGAGGGAAAGGCCAAATCTCATCATAAATTAGGTTGGGAAATATTTACTGATAATATCATCAAATATATAAGTGATAATTGTGAAAATATTGTATTTTTACTTTGGGGAAGTCCATCTATTGCAAAAAGTAAATTAATAGATACCTCCAAACATCATATATTAACTGCACCTCACCCTAGCCCACTATCAGCTTATAGAGGTTTTTTTTCCTGTAAACATTTTTCAAAGACAAATGAGATATTGAAAAGTTTAGGAAAAAAAGAGATTATTTGGTAAAATTTTTTTTTATTTACCTAGCTCTTTAAAATTAAAATAGTAATATTTAGTTACCTTTAAAGAAAAACTTTATACAATCGCTTCATCATGAAAGTTATTCTTATTTTTTTTATTTTTACTGCTTTTTTATTTTCCAATGAAAAACAAAAAGCTTCAACTTTTACACAACTGAAAAAAGATTTCTTTCAAACACATATCGATAAAATAAACGATGAGGAAACTGAAGATAGCTTAAAACAGATAGTAACTTCAGATTTTAATCTTTATCCTTATAAAAAAAACTATTTTTTACCTCTAAGTTATGATACAAAAAAAAGAGATGATAGAGAACAATTTGAAACAGTTTTTCAATTAAGTGTAGAAAAACCATTTGCTTATAATATTTTTGGGTTAGATGAGTCTTTATCGTTTGCTTATACTCAAAAATCTTTTTGGCAGACAAGTGCTAAGTCTGCACCTTTTAGAGAAACAAATTATCAACCTGAAGTATTTATGGTTTTTTCTTCTAATTATTTAGATGAAAAATTAAAAGCATTTAAAATCTCTTTGTTACATGAATCAAATGGGAGAATGGGTCAATCTTCACGATCATGGAATAGAATGTATATAGAAACATATATACAATATTCAAATTTATTTTTTATTCCTAGGCTTTGGTATAGAATACCTGAAAAAAATGGAGATGACGACAATCCTAATATATATAATTATTTAGGATATGGGGATATTACTTTTTTATATCCCTATAAACAATACACTGTCGAAGTTAAAATAAGAAATAACTTAAAACTATCATCAAAAAATAAAGGAATGTTTCAAGTTGATTGGACTTTTCCTCTAGAAAAATTACATATACCCTCTAAATCTTTTGGGTTTATTAGAATCTTTTCAGGATATGCAGAAAGCTTAATTGATTATGATAAAAAGATCAATAGTATTAGCTTTGGGATAGCCCTATCAAGATAAAACTACTTTAAACTTTTATCATACCGTATAAATAAATTATATTGAGTCTGCCTTAGCCTCTTTGGCATACTTTAATCCTAAATCAAAAGCTGTATTATTTATATCGTGAACTTTACTTGGAACTTTTGATAGCATGGCTTCTCTTAAGACTTCATTTGGGATACTTTCATGGGTGAAGTAGTTTGCAATAGCAAGGGCTACAACTGATTGAGTTATAACATTTCCAACTTCCTCTTTTGCTATAGTGATAATAGGAATTTCATAAATTTTCCATTTTTTTATATCTTCTTGCGTAGGTTTTACTAAATTTGGCTCAATTACAATCGTTCCACCCTCTTTAACACCTTGTTTAAAAGAATCGTAGCTTACTTGTGCAACAGAGAGCATAAAGTCTATCTCTCCATCATTTGCATAAGGATATAAAATTTCATCATCTTGTAGGGTTATATCCACAACAGTAGGACCTCCTCTTACTTGGGAAGTATAAGTTGCAGTTTTTAGTCCATAACCACCATTGTTAATTTTTGCAGCTGCAAAAATTTCCCCTGCAAGTAGTACCCCCTGCCCTCCAACTCCTGTAAATCTCATAAGTGTTCTATTATTTGTCATCATCTATTCCTTATAATTTTACTTGAGTATTTGTTCTTTGTGCTATTTTTACTTTTTCATAAGTCTCACAGTACTCTAGTGCATCTGGATTATTTTTTAAAATACCTGTTGGAAACAAGTCTTTCTTTTCTTCCTCTTCTAATTTATCAAATTTTACTTTTGAGATAGTTATGGAGTCTATCCACTCAAGATTTTGCGTTGCACTTAGCATTTTATTTTTTCTTCCTAAATTCACATGACAATTTGAGAAAACTTCCATAAAAGAAAAACCTTTATGGGAAAATCCTTTTACTAAAACTTTTTCTAGTTTTTTTGGATCTGTCATACTTTCCCTTGCTACAAAACTAGCACCCGCTCCAATTGCAAGATTACAAGCATCAAAATGGGGATCAATATTTCCCTTTGTCATAGTTGCTGTCCACATCCCTTGAGGCGTTGTAGGACTTGTTTGAGAATTTGTTAAACCATAAATAAAGTTATTTATAATAATAAAGTTTAAATCAATATTTCTTCTTGCAGCATGAATAGTATGATTTCCTCCAATAGCAAGTCCATCTCCATCTCCAGCTACTACTATTACGTGTTTATCGGGATTTGCCATTTTTATACCTGTGGCATAAGCTAGTGTTCGACCATGTGTTGTATGTACTGTATTACAGTTTAAGTATGAAGAAAATCTACCAGAACATCCAATACCCGAAACCACACAAACATCATCCATATTCCATTGCATTTTTTCAATAGCTCTAATAACTGCTTTTAAAATAACACCATCACCACAACCCCAACACCATAAAGTTGGCATTTTATCTACTCTTAAATATTCATCATAATTAAATGCCATTTTTCATCCCTTTTATTTTATTTGTGATTTCGCTTGGTGTGATAGGACGACCATTTGCTTTTAATAAAGTATCGAAATCATCTCTTAGTGATACTCTTTGAATCTCCTGTGTATATTGACCTCTATTTAACTCACAAACTAAAACTTTATCAAATTTTTGCATTAAATCAAATAGTCTTTTTTCGGGACTCGGCCAAAGAGTTTTTGGTCTAAACATCCCTACTTTTATATCTTCATCTCTTAGTCTATGTATAGCCTCTTTTGCTGCAAGACTTACTGAACCATAAGCTATGATTAAAATATCTGCATCATCTAAGAAGTATTCTTCATTTTCTTCTAGCTCATCTGTATGGGCTTCAACCTTATTAAATAGTCTTTTTATAAGTTTATCACAAATTTGGGCATCTTCAGTTGGAAAACCACTAGTACTATGATGAAGTCCACTAAAGTGATATCGATATCCTTGAAACATCGGATTTAAAATAGCAGCTTCATCATCTTTTACATCGTAAGGTTTATAATCTTTTGCATCACCTTCAAAAGTTTTTCTGGGAACTATTGAATCTTTAACATTTTGTAAATCTGGAATGATAGCTTTTCCACTCATATGTCCAATCGTTTCATCAAGGAGGACAAAAACTGGTTGCATAAATCTGTCTGCTAGATTAAAAGCTCGTACAACTTCGGTGTAACACTCATTTAAATTTCCTGGACATAATGTAATTGACTTTACATCCCCGTGAGTTGGGTTTTTTGCTTGTAATACATCACCTTGAGATACTCTCGTAGGAAGTCCAGTTGAAGGTCCTCCTCTCATAACATTTACTATAACAAGTGGAACTTCAGCTATATATCCAAGTCCAAGATTTTCAGCTTTTAGTGAAATCCCTGGTCCTGAAGTTGCTGTTAAGGCACGCACTCCCGACATAGCCGCTCCTAAGGCTGAACAAACACCAGATATTTCATCTTCCATTTGCATGGTAACTCCACCATTTGCAGGAAGTTTTGAGGATAAGACATGCATAATTTCACTTGAAGGAGTAATAGGATAACCTCCGAAAAATCTAACGCCACTATCTAGCGCAGCTAAGGCTGCTAGTTCATTTCCTGTTGATATTAATTCTCTTGACATTATTTCTCTTTATCCTCTTCTAAAATTCTATAATTATTCTTTATAATTTTTTCTTTTCGCTCCTTAGCTTCCTTTGATAATTTTGCAAACTTGAATTCCTTTCTATCTGCTACATAAATAGCAAAATCAGGACAAATTAATTCACAATCCATACAACCAATACAGGCTTCAGGATGGACAACTGTTATCATCGAACCCAAAGTTGAGCTTACTTCTTGTCTCATAGCTAGTACTCCAGCAGGGCAAACAGACACACATTTATCACAAGCCTTACATCTTATTTCATCAACCCATACAGGCGTATTATCAGGAGCTTTTAATAACGACATTTCTTTCCTTTTATTTTAATATAATATTGACTCTTCTGTTTTTACTTCTTCCTAAAGAAGTAATATTTGAAGCAACAGGCATAGATTCCCCATGCCAAGATAAAACAATACGATTTTTATCAACTTTATTTTTAATAAGCATATCTTCTACAGCTTTAGCTCTTCTATAAGAGAGTTTCATATTTGTTTTTGCATCAGCTATAGAATCAGTATGACCAGAAACTATAACTTTATAGCCTTTTACTTCGTTTATCAATAAAGAGGTTTTCAATATAATTTTTTTATATTTATCACCAATATACGCAGATCCATGATCAAAATAAATATTTCTATATATTGGTTTCGTACAACCATATTTCGTAACAAATACCCCCTCTGGTGTATTTGGACATCTATCTTCATAATCAGGTACTAAATCATTATCGGTATCAGTATTCTTTTGTGAATATTCAGCACTAAGTAAAAATGTAACACATAAAAACAATATATACACTAACTTAAACATTAGCTAACCTTTTAAATTTTATTAACGCCTATTATAGGACTATAGTACTTAAGAATTTATTAGTTTTTCGCTATCATCACATTATGGATTATCTTTACTTATTTTTTATCGCATTTCTTTCAGCCACTGTATTTCCTTTAGGAAGTGAAGCCTTACTTTTATATGACCTATCTATTGATTTTAATGTTTATTTATTATTCATTGTTGCAACTCTTGGCAATACCATAGGATCAATTGTCAATTACTATATTGGATTAAAAGGTGAAAAATTTTTAGCTAAAAAAAAGTTTCTAAATAAACACAAAGTTCTTAAAACACAAAAATTTTTTGATAGATATGGAGGTTACACCTTACTATTCTCATGGGTTCCTATTATAGGAGATCCCATAACGATTGTAGCAGGTATGTTACAATTTGACTTTAAAAAGTTTCTATACCTTACCTTTATCTCAAAAGGTGTTAGATACCTATTTGTAATTATTAGTTATTATTTATATGCAAACTAAGTAAATTATTGAATTAGTGACATATATTTTTTTGACAATTCTTGATAAACTGCATCAAAAGATATATCTGAAGCTGATTCTAATATTTTAATCATCACAACATTATCCTCTTCATCATTCCATGTTTTTATATATGTACCCTCTTTATATCCATTGTCTTGTCTAAATTTATTAAGAGCATTTTTACCAATATACAACTTTTGTAACCAAGTAAAACTTAATCCTGATAGTTTACAACATCTAAAAAACTGATCTATAAATCGCTCCACTCCACTAAACGCTGGCATATTCCCTGTCTCAATTGCAAAAGCAACATAAGATAATTTTTCTGCTTCTTTTACTACAATTTTTGTATCAACTTCATTCATTTCTAAGGCTTCATAAATACAATGTGTATTTACTAAAGATACAGCTTTTGGTATATTTGTTTCTTGTAAAATATAACTCATTAAAAAGTGCCAAACATCTACAAGCTCAATATGTATATTATTAAAATCAGGTGAAGAGGAGATATTTTTCCAATGTTTCCATGGAGTAGAATCTATAAGTTCAGAAACCTCCATATGGATACATCGCAACCAATTTATCTCTTTTTCAAATTTATTAATTCCCAATTCCCAATTAACACCATTTGTCTCATCATTAAGTTTTTTTTGTAATAAAAACATCTCCTCTAATTTATGTGGAAAACTTGATGATTCCTCTAACAGTTCAGCCAAGGGTAAACACTCTTCCACCAACAAATCTAAAGAATTAGTTTCATTTGGAACATGTTGTTCCCCTTTTAATAAATGAACAATTAATGTTACTGTATACGGTACTTCATCTCTTTCTTCCCACATTAAAACATCTGCTGGTGTAACACCAACATAATTTGCAAAACTTTCTATTGTAGAAAAACCTAAATTTTTTATAGTATTTTTTAACTCTTCATATAACAATTTTATCTCCTAGATTATCTCTATAATATACATCATAATTTTTAGTATGGTATTATTTTTTAACTTATCACTTAATTAGTCGATCTTTTGACATCGACTAAATAGAGAGATTCAAAAAATAATAAGCTTCAAACGGTTTCACTGATGGGTACCCCAAAATCAAAGATTTTGACCCTTTCGTTGC
>PDWI01005422.1_pt1 | contig 16491 bp, 14 predicted proteins | sample 1430891 | NCBI WGS metagenome assembly PDWI01 (sample SAMN01162508, study PRJNA174530) | Oral metagenome, whole genome shotgun sequencing project. | biome: Marine environment; feature: Marine mammal; material: Swab sample of the gingival sulcus; isolation source: swab sample of gingival sulcus...
AGTGAAGTAATCTCAAAAAATAAATTGTTGATTATGAGATTACTTCGAAATTATAAATTTCTCGTAAAGACTTGTTTTAATACTTTTTAGACAGCCTCAGAAATATTTTTAAAAATTACGCATCAATATTTGCATACACTGCGTTTTTCTCGATGAACTCTCTACGAGGTGGAACATCATCTCCCATCAACATTGAGAATACTCGATCTGCCTCTGTCATATTTTCAATGGTTACTTGGCGTAATGTTCTGAATTCTGGGTTCATTGTAGTGTCCCAAAGTTGTTCTGCATTCATCTCTCCAAGACCTTTGTAACGTTGTATTGTTGCTGATCCTCCCATTTTTTGAACAATCATATCACGCTGATCATCGTTCCAAGCATATTCTTTTTTCGCTCCTTTTTTAACCAAATACAATGGCGGTGTTGCAATGTAAATATGTCCTTGCTCTACCATTTCACGCATATAACGGAAGAAGAATGTTAAAATCAACGTAGCAATATGTGACCCATCAACATCGGCATCACACATAATTACAACTTTATGATAACGAATTTTTGATAAATTCAATGCTCGTGGGTCTTCTTCTGTTCCGATTGTCACTCCTAACGCAGTAAACATATTTTTGATTTCTTCATTCTCAAAAACCTTATGTTGCATTGCTTTTTCCACGTTCAAAATCTTTCCTCGAAGTGGTAAAATCGCTTGAAAATTACGGTCACGACCTTGTTTTGCAGTTCCCCCTGCCGAATCTCCCTCGACTAGAAAGATTTCACAAAGTTCAGGATCAGTTTCTGAACAATCTGATAATTTACCGGGTAAACCACCAATACTCATCACTGTTTTACGTTGCACCATTTCACGTGCTTTTTTCGCTGCGTGACGTGCTTGTGCTGCTAAAATTACTTTCTGAACAATAGTTTTTGCATCACTTGGATTTTCCTCCAAATAATCCGTAATCATTTCTGATACCGCTTGACTTACCGCCGAAGTTACATCTCTGTTTCCTAACTTTGTTTTTGTTTGCCCCTCAAATTGAGGTTCTGCAACTTTTACAGATACAATTGCCGTTAATCCTTCACGGAAATCATCACCTGCGATTTCAAATTTTACATTTTTTAACAATCCTGATTCATCAGCATATTTTTTCAAGGTATGTGTAAGCCCTCTACGAAAACCTGATAAATGAGTTCCTCCTTCGTGAGTGTTGATATTATTTACATATGAATGTAAATTTTCAGAATACGAATCGTTATAAATCATTGCTACCTCAACAGGAATACCATTTTTCTCGCCTTCCATTGAAATTACTTTTTCAATAATCGGGTTACGATTTCCATCTAAAAATCTTACAAATTCCGAAAGACCTTCCGTACTATGAAATTTCTCTGAAATAACATTTCCTTCATCATCTTTTCTTCGTTTATCTGTTAAAATAACCGTAATACCTTTATTTAAATAGGCTAATTCTCGCATACGAGTTGCCAAGGTATCATAATTATATTCCGTAGTTTGTTGAAAAATAGATTTATCAGGCGTAAAAGTTACTTCTGTTCCTGTTTTATCAGTTTCTCCAACCGTTTTTACAGGATATAAAGTTTTTCCTCGCTCATATTCTTGTTCCCAAACTTTTCCCTCACGAAAGACAGTAGCTTTTAAATGATCAGAAAGTGCATTTACACAGGAAACACCAACTCCGTGCAATCCTCCAGAAACTTTGTATGAATCTTTATCAAATTTACCACCAGCACCGATTTTTGTCATTACTACTTCAAGGGCAGAAACACCTTCTTTTTTGTGCATTCCAACAGGAATACCACGACCATTATCGGTTACAGTAATTGAATTATCTTCATTAATAGTCACTGTAATCATATCACAATGCCCAGCAAGCGCCTCATCAATTGAGTTATCTACAACCTCATACACTAAATGGTGTAATCCTCGAGTACCTACATCACCAATATACATCGACGGACGCATCCTAACATGCTCCATTCCTTCCAGTGCCTGAATACTATCGGCCGAATAACCTTGTTTTTTTTCTTCACTCATTTTATTATATTTTATTTAATCACAAAAGACAAAAATACAAATAAAAAACATTCAAATTAAGCGAATTAAGAATTTTAACAACAAATTATTAACATTTTAAATAATTGAAAAAAGTCTCTAAAATAAGCTAAAAACAGTCTTAAATTAAAAATTGATGTTTTTTAAATACTAATTATTTTGATTTTTGGAATAAAAAGGCTAAAATCGTCTATTTTAAAATGTGATTAATTGTCTAAAACCTCGAAAAGTTTCCCAGTTTCTGCTATTTCTGAATTTTGAAAGATTTCTTGTGCCTCTATCTTAAACTCTTTAAGATTAGTATATCTTCCTGAAAAATGTCCTAGAATTAATTTATTAACTTGGGCTTGTTCTGCTATTTCTGCTGCTTGTTTTGCCGTAGAATGTTTTGTTTTTTCAGTTAATTCTTTTCGATCTTCTAAAAATGTAGCCTCGTGATAAAGTAAATCAATATTTTTTATAATTGGTACAATATCAGGTTTATATGTAGTGTCGCTACAAAAAGCGTAGCTTTTAGGTTTAGGCGGATCAATTGTAAGTTCTTCATTAGGAATTATTTCTCCATTTTCCAACACAAAATCTTTGCCTAATTTTAAATTTTGATAATCGCAGATTTCTATTTCATTATACATTTTTACGTTATCCATATTTAGTTTTCGTGGTTTTGGTTTTTCTTTAAAAAGATAACCATTCGTATAAACACGATGATCTAAAGGAATTGTATAAACTTGTACTTTATCATTTTCATAAATCAATTCACTTTTATCCGAACTAAGTTCATGAAAATGTAAATCAAATTTGATGTACGATTCTGTTATTCTGAGTTGTGCTTCAGTGAGTTCTTTAATTCCTTCTGGAGCGTAGATATGTAGTTCTTTTTCTCGCCCTAACAAACCCAAAGTTGATATCAATCCAATAAGCCCAAAAAAGTGGTCTCCATGGAGATGAGAAATAAAAATATGACTTAACTTAGAAAAAGGAACTTTATATTTTCGCATTTGAACTTGCGTTCCCTCTCCACAATCTATTAAAAAATGTTGGTTATTTATTTGTAAGTATTGTGAGGTAGGATTTGCATTCACTCTTGGTGTAGCTGAATGACATCCTAAAATTCGCAATGAAATCATTTTTTAATGATAAAACGTTTAGATATTACATTATCCTGAGATTGAACAGTGTAGATATAAATACCCGGTTTTAAATCTTTTCTTTCGAAAAATATTCTTCGCTTTCCTTTTCGTGTCCAATAAGTTTTATTGAATACTGTTTTTCCTATAATATTTTTCACGACCAACAAAACACCTTGTTCTTTTGTTGAATCAAAAGAAATTTCTGTATTTTCTGTAAATGGATTAGGGGACGATTGTAAATTATCAATACTCTTTTTTTGAGAAAAAAGGGTACTAAACATTAACATTAAACTTATACAAAGTATTTTTTTTACCATATTTTATTATTAATTTCTTTTTTTAAAATCCTAAATCTCTTTCTATCATTTCCATTTCTACAATATCTTCTGCTTCTGTTAATGTTGGAACAATATTGAATGTTTCAGGAAAATCATCTATATCAACAGAAGGTAAAACTAAAACAAAACTACATTTATTAGATTTTACGATCTCTGAATGCTCCAAAAGTAATAAAATTTTTTGAGAGTCTGTCAAAAAATCTTCATTAAATTTTATAATGAGGTTGTTTTTTTGAAATTTGTTAAAATTATCATTAAATTCATCAAAAAAATTATCAAAATCAGATTGTATTTCTATTAAAATATAATTTTCTTTAGTTGTAATATTCATTATTTTTGGATTTGTTGAGCAATTAAATAAATAACTGCCATTCTTGTTGCTACTCCGTTTTCTACTTGATCTAAAATGATAGATTGTTGACTGTCAGCTACATCACTAGTGAGTTCCACCCCTCTATTGATAGGTCCTGGATGCATGATAACAATCTCTTTATCAATACTATCTAATAATTTTTTATTAATTCCGAAAAGCTGTGTGTATTCACGAGTAGAAGGGAAATATTTTATATCCATTCGTTCATGTTGCACACGAAGAACATTCGCTACATCACACCATTCTAGTGCTTTTCTCAAGTTTGTTTCGATTCCTACTCCTAAATCTTTTATATATCTAGGTATTAATGTTGTAGGTCCACAAATTTTCACCTCAGCACCTTGTAATTTTAATGCAAATATATTCGAAAGTGCTACTCTTGAATGTAATACATCTCCTACAATAACAATTTTTTTTCCACCTAAATCTGAATTTAAAGCCTCTCGCATCGAAAAACTATCTAATAGAGCTTGTGTTGGGTGTTCATGTGTTCCATCTCCCGCATTGATAATACGTGTGTTAGTATGTTTCGATAAAAATACCCCTGCACCTACATTTGAATGGCGCATTACAATCATATCAACTTTCATTGATAGGATATTATTTGCTGTATCGATCAAAGTTTCTCCTTTTTTAACAGAAGATTGCCCAGCAGAGAAATTAATAACATCAGCAGACAATCGTTTTTCTGCAAGCTCAAAAGATAATTTTGTTCGTGTGGAATTTTCAAAAAATAAATTAGCAATTGTGATATCTCGTAATGAAGGAACTTTTTTTATCGGACGATTAATAACCTCCTTAAAATGACTGGTTGTTTCAAAAATAAGTTCTAAATCCTTCTTATTTAGGTATTTGATACCTAGTAAATGTTTTGTGCTTAAAATGTTCATTTTGTAGTGATTATAACTTTATCTTCTTCGTGTATTTCTTTCCAGCAAACTTTAATTTTTTCATTATTTATTGCATCTACTTGCCTACCTTTATAATTTGGTTGAATTGGTAAATCTCTACTGAAACGTCTATCAATAAGTACTAATAATTCTACTTTTAAAGGTCTTCCGAAGGCTTGTAAAGCTGTTAATGAAGCTCTTACACTACGTCCCGAAAATAATACATCATCAATCAATACCACATTTTTATTTTCTACTAAGAAATCAATTTTGGTAGGTTCTGCTTGAAGAGGAGTGTTTTTTCGTCTAAAATCATCTCTGTAAAAAGTAATATCTAGAAAACCTACTTTTAGATTTTTGATATTATAAGATTTGATTAAAATTTCTTCTAATCGTTTGGCGAGAAAGGTTCCTCTTGGCTGTAAACCAATAAGTACAGTATCTTCAAAATTATTGTGATTTTCAATCAATTGGCAAGCTAAACGATTGAGAATTACGTCAATTTCTTCGGTAGTAAGTAATGTTTTTTGAGTCATTTTTAAAATTTAGAAACTAAATCTAAAATTCAAAATTAAACTAAAATAAATTATTGGACAAAAAATGACTTGTCTTTTTAATAAAAATTCGCTCTAAATAATTTTACCTATCTTTGCCGATTCAAAAAATAAATTTATGTCATTTTCATTAACAAATACAAACAATATTAAAAACGACTTATTTTCTGGGCTTACAGTTGCTTTGGCATTAGTTCCTGAGGCGGTTGCCTTTGCCTTTGTTGCAGGAGTTGACCCTCTTGTTGGTTTATATGCTGCTTTTTTAATTGGATTAATCACTTCTATTTTTGGAGGAAGACCCGGAATGATTTCAGGAGCAACAGGGGCTTTAGCAGTTGTTATGGTTCATCTCGTTTCCGAAGGAAATGCCATGGGAAATCCTAGTGAAAATCTAGGTTTATATTATCTTTTTTTAGCTGTTATTTTAATGGGAATCATACAAATGATTGCTGGATTATTAAAATTAGGAAAATTTGTTCGTTTAATTCCGCACCCTGTGATGATGGGATTTGTAAATGGTTTGGCAATTGTTATTTTCCTTGCTCAAATAGGAATGTTTAAAAAAATTGATACGGATTTTTATGGAAATAAAGCTGTTAAGACAGTTTCAACAACGCCTTTATACAAAATAGTAGATTCGAAAGTTTATGACATTAAAACAAATACACATCTATTTAATAAAAAAAATAATGTTTTAATGAGTTTAGACAATACGCCTAAATATGAAATTCATAATAGTCAAGTGTTTGATATTCAGACTAAAAATGTAATTTTTAATTATGCTAAAACAACTATTTACGATATTAAAACAAAAGGTTTTGCTAAATCATTTTTAGAAAAAGATAAATTAATACTGATGTTAGTTTTGGTTGCCTTAACAATGTTGATTATGTGGGGATTACCAAAAATAAAACTAACATCAAAATTACCTTCGGCATTAGTTGCAATTGTGATTGTTTCTACAATTGTTATCTTAGGTAAAATTGATGTTTCTACGGTAGGTTCGTTTATTAGAGAGGGTGGCGGAACAGGTATTTCAGGGAAATTCCCCTTACCTCGCTGGGAAACATTTTCTAAAGTTCCTTTAAATTGGGATACGTTTATTTTTATTCTGCCTTATGCTGTAATTTGTGCCGCAGTAGGACTTATAGAAAGTTTAATGACCTTAAATTTAATTGATGATTTAACAGATACTAGAGGAAATGCTAACAGAGAATGTTTAGCGCAAGGAGGTGCAAATATTATCACTGGGCTTTTTGGAGGTATGGGAGGTTGCGCTATGATTGGGCAATCTGTTATTAATATTAAAGGTGGAGGACGAGGACGATTATCAGGAATTTTTGCCTCGATTATGTTGTTGGTTTTTATTTTATTTGGAGGTAGTTTTATAGAACGAATTCCGATTGCTGTTTTAGTTGGGGTGATGTTTATGGTTGTTATCGGAACTTTTGCTTGGAGTAGTTTTAGGATTTGGAGAAAAATTCCAAAAATGGATTTGGTTGTTTTAATTTTAGTTTCGAGTTTAACCGTAATTTTTGATTTAGCAATTGCTGTTCTTAGTGGAGTTATATTATCTGCACTTGTTTTTGCATGGCAAAATGCAAGTAGAATTCGCGCCAGAAAAAGTGTAAAAAATGACGGAACAAAAGTTTATGAAATTTGGGGTCCTTTATTTTTTGGAAGTATTAGTTCTTTCAACAGCAAATTTGACATAAAAAATGACCCAAAATCTGTTGAAGTTGATTTCTTAGAAAGTCGAATTTCAGATCATTCAGCTTTAGAAGCACTTTTTGCCTTGGTAAATCGATACGAAGAAGCTGGAAAAACAATTCATCTTAAACATTTGAGTCAAGATTGTAAGATTTTAATGCATAAAGCAAGTGAAAAATTCAAGGAAATTATCATCGAAGATATTGACGACCCTCGTTATCATTTAGCCGAAGATCCTGAATTATTCGTTGAAGAATAATTTTATAACAAAATTAACTATGTGAATTTTTTATTTGTGAATTAAAAAATATTTTATATTTTTACACAGAATTAATTAAAATTATTAATATGAATTTAAGAGCAGTAATTTATGCTGTTGCAATTGTTTTGGCATCTTATTTTTTAGGAAAAGCCTACACGGATAGAAGTAAAAAAGAAGGTAGAATTGATGTTACGGGATTAGGAAAAACCGATTTCGTTTCTGATTTAATCGTTTGGGAAGGAAGTTTTTCAGAAGAAAATTGGGAATTAAAAGAGGCTTACAATCAATTGGCAAAAAGCAAGAAAGAAATTGTTAAATATTTGGTTTCTAAGGGTGTAAAAGAATCTGAAATTGTTTTTGAGGCGGTTAGAACAACTGAAAAAAGAAAAAGTTTGTATAACGATGGTAAATATATTGGAGACCAATTTGATGGATATAGTTTAACACAAAGTGTCGTTATCGAATCTCGAGAAGTAGAAAAAATAGAAAAAGTATCACGAGAAATTTCTGAATTATTGAATAAAGGAATTCAGTTTTATTCAGATTCGCCACGTTATTATTATACAAAATTAGCAGATTTGAAAGTAGAAATGATTTCTAAAGCCACAGAAGATGCTAAAATTAGAGCAGAAAAAATCGCTGAATATTCTGGAAGTGAGTTAGGAAATATAAAGTCTGCAAAAATGGGAGTTTTCCAGATAACAGGGCAAAATTCAAAAGAAGATTATTCTTGGGGTGGTACGTTTAACACATCATCTAAAAATAAAACAGCGTCGATTACAATGAAATTAGTTTATAAGGTTAAGTAGATTTTAAGTAAAAGTTAATAAAAAAATCGTGTCAATATGGCACGATTTTTCTATTGGCAGTATTATTGATTGAAATATCAAAAAATATAAAAAAATGAGCAAAGGGCAATATACAAAAGAAGATGAATTGAAAGATAAAATCGATAATGGAGAATTAGATGATATTATTGATGAGAATTCAGAAAGTTCAGAAAATCAAGTGTCTGAAGAAAATATTGAAGAAAAAGAAGTAGACGTCGAGGCATTAATTCAAGTAGAAAAAGATAAATATTTACGTTTGTTTGCAGAGTTCGAAAATTATAAAAAACGAACATCAAAAGAGCGAATGGAATTATTTAAAACAGCAGGGCAGGAAATTATGACAGTTTTACTGCCAATTATTGATGATTTTGAACGAGCCTTGTCACATATCAATGAAGATCCTGAAGCGGAAGAGTTAAGAAAAGGAGTTGAGTTGATTTATCAAAAATTCCTGAAAACCTTAGAACAAAAAGGGTTATTAAGAATCGAAGTAAAACAAGGCGATGATTTTGATGCTGAAATACATCAAGCAATTACCCAAATTCCAGCGCCATCAGATGATTTAAAAGGTAAAATTATTGATTGTGTTGAAAAAGGATATAAGTTAGGAGATAAAATCATTCGTCATCCAAAAGTTGTTGTTGGACAAAATTAATTAGGTAGAGACAAGGCATGCTTTGTCTGTACAAAAAGAGTTTTGAGTTATAAGGTAACTCTATAAGTAAAAATAAAATGGCAAAACAAGATTATTACGAAGTATTAGGCATTACAAAATCTGCATCAAAATCAGAGATTAAGAAGGCTTATAGAAAAATGGCAATCAAATATCACCCAGATAAAAATCCAGGAGATAAAGAGGCAGAAGAAAAATTTAAATTGTGTGCTGAGGCATACGAGGTTTTAAGCGATGATCAGAAAAAAGCACGTTATGATCAATTTGGTCATCAAGCCTTTGAGGGTGGCGGATTTGGTGGCGGAGGAATGAATATGGATGACATATTCAGCCAATTTGGAGACATTTTCGGAAGCGCTTTTGGTGGTGGATTTGGTGGAGGACATCGCCAAGCAAGAGTGAAAGGAAGTAATTTGCGTATCCGTGTAAAATTAACCCTTGAAGATATCATGAATGGGGTTGAAAAAAAGGTAAAAGTAAGACGTAAAGTTCAAGCTAATGGTGTAACGTATAAAACCTGTTCTGCGTGTAATGGTTCTGGTCAGCAAGTTAGAATGGCACGAACTATTTTAGGAAATATGCAAACTGCAACGACTTGTTCTGTATGTCATGGTGCAGGCGAAACCTTGGATAGAAAACCATCAGGAACAGATGAACAAGGTTTAAAAATTGTAGAAGAAACTGTTGATATCAATATTCCGAAAGGGGTTACAGAGGGTGTACAGTTGAAAGTTGGAGCTAAAGGAAATGAAGCACCCGGTAAAAATTCTGTTCCAGGAGATTTATTAGTTTTAATTGAAGAAATACCTCACGAACACTTGAAAAGAGAGGGTAGCAATATCCATTATGACTTGTATATCAGCTTTTCTGAGGCTGTTTTAGGAACAAGTAAAGAAATAAATGTGGTAGGCGGAAAGGTCAAAATAAAAATTGATGCAGGTACGCAATCAGGAAAAATTTTGAGATTAAAAGGAAAAGGATTACCAAGTATAGAACATTACGGAAATGGAGATTTTCTAATTCATGTGAATGTTTGGACACCGCAAGAATTAACAAAAGAACAACGTAAATTTTTCGAAGAAATGCAAGAAGATGATAATTTTTGTCCTTGCCCTTCATCAGAAAAATCTTTTTTTGAAAAAGTAAGAGATATGTTTTCTTAAATAAAGATTAAACGAAATATTAAAACCACCTAAAATTTTAGGTGGTTTTTATTTGTATTTTGTATAAATAAAAATATATTTTTGGTACATTTGCATAGGCTTTTTTTATTAAGTAAAAAATGAAAACTATAATTTTATGCTTTTTTATGATTGTTCCGTATGTTGTTTTTTCTCAAAAAGAACCAGAAGAACAAGAGAAAGTTAATGAGTTGGAAGAGGTTGTGATTACTGCGACAAGAACGTTGAGACAGTTGTCATCATTGCCTTTACCTGCTCAAATAATCAGTAAAAAACAACTAAAAAGTACAAATTCTATTAGGCTTGTAGATGTATTAAATGAGCAAACAGGATTGGTGACTGTTCCTGATTATGGTGGCGGAGAAGGAATTCAATTGCAAGGAATGGATAGTCAATACACCTTAATTTTAATTGATGGAGTTCCATTGGTTGGGCGTTTGGCAGGAACCTTGGATTTGAATAGAATTAGTGTCGGAAATATCAAGCAAATTGAGGTAATAAAAGGTGCATCATCAAGTTTATACGGAAACGAGGCACTTGGTGGTGTTATTAATATTATTACAGATACGCCGAAAATAGGATTTAAAGGAAACGCTTATTTACAAGTAAATTCCGTATTATCTTCGGATTTAGGAACTACTTTAAATTATAAAAATAATGATTTAGGCGTGGTGTTTTTTGTTAATCGTTATCAAAATCAAGGTTATGATTTGGATAAAACAAATGATATTAAAACCGTTGATCCTTATGTAAATAATACCTTTTCATTAAAAGTGAATTACATCATTTCTGAAAACACGAAATTTTTAGCATCTGCAAGATATTATCATCAAAATCAAGATATTGTCATCAAAACAATATCGAAAAAAAAGGCGGAAGGAGAAGGAGTCATGAATGAGTGGAACACGCAACTAAAATTAGATCATAAATTCTCAAATAAATGGAATGGTTTTTTGGAATTGTATAGTACAAAATACACAACAAGCGAGTATTATAATACAGCGGATAATTCTATTTCTAATGAAAATAGTTTTGATCAATTACTTATAAAACCAGAGGCTCGTGTGATTTATAATCATAATAAAAATCATCAAGCAATTTTAGGTTTTGGGTTAACACATGAGGCATTAGATAAGAGTTATTTTATTGACGTTCCGAATTTTAACGCATTTTATTCGTATTTCCAAGCCGATATGAATTTCTTTGAAAAAATGAATGTCATTGCAGGAGTTCGATTTGATAAACATAGTGAATATGGCTCGCAATTGAGTCCGAAAATTGCTGTCAGATACAAAGTTTTACCAAAATTGAATATCAAAACCTCTGTTGGTTACGGATTTAAAACTCCTGATTTCAGACAGTTGTATAATAATTTTACAAATTCAGCTATTGGATATACTGTTTTGGGCTATAATGCTGTAAAAACAAGGCTTCCAGAGTTGCAAAATGAGGGACAAATATTAAGTGTTGATGCACCGATGACTGATTTTGATGGAATATTAAAACCTGAAAGTTCGGTTGCTTATAATTTCGGAATTGATTATAAATTTAGTTCAAAATTTAAAATTGATCTTAATTTTTTTAGAAATAATATCAAAAATTTGATTGATACGTATAGTATTGCGACAAAGTTTAATAATCAAAAAGTATTTGCATATCGCAATATCAATAAAATATATACGCAAGGAATTGAAACGAATTTAAGATATAAAATAACGAATTTTTTCACTATTTCAGAAGGATATCAATTTTTGTTAGCAAGGGATAGAGAGGCAGAAGATAGCTTTAGAAGAGAAGAAAATTTCACACGTTTAAAAAAATCTAATAATACTATAAAACTAAAGTTAGATGATTATTTTGGTTTGTTAAACCGATCGAAGCATATGGCTAATATTAAGGTTTTTTATAAGATCCCAGAGCAAAATTTAGATGTTAATATTCGAGGAACGTACCGAAGTAAATTTGGGTTGCAAGATACAAATGCAAACAGATATTTAGATGAATATGATGATTTTATAGATGGTTACATGCTTTGGAATGTAGCGGTAAATAAACAATTTTATAAAAATTATAAATTAAGTCTAGGAGTAAATAATGTCTTTGATTTTACAAATAAAGAGATTACAAATATCCAAGGACGCATTTTTTATGCAAAACTTTTTGTTAAATTTTAAAAACAATAATATGAAAAAAATACATTTTTTATTTGTGTTTTTATCTTTACTAATTTCATGTGGTAAGGATAAAGATAATCCTATAGAAACACAAAAAGGAACACCTGTTTCTTTTGGAGAAGTAAAACAAATCTCAAACTTGTATGCTCCGAGTGCAGGTAAAGGATATGAGCCTTCTGTTAAAAAAGGGGAGTTTGTAAAATTTAGTTTTAAAACAGGGGAAAAAACAACTAGTGAAACAGATTGGGATATTGCTTTTCGTTATGCTACTATTTTAGTTAATGGTGGAAAAAAAGTAGGGTATGATTCTGAACCTGATCGTACAGGTAGGGTAGGTGCTTATATTGCTAAAAATACTTTTGAAGATTTTAAATTTGTTGAAGAAGATAAGTTTAAACAAGATGGCACCAATAAATTAGCTATAACGGATAATGTTTTGAATGGAAAAGGAATATGGAGTTATAATATGAAAGAACATTATGTTTTGCCAATTCCAGGTAGAATTTTGGTGTTTAAAACAAAACAAGGTTTTGTAAAAATGGAGGTTTTAAGTTTTTATAAAGATGCGAAAATGCCTAAACCATTAGATGAGAGTTACAGTTATTACACGTTTAAATATAGTATAGAAAAATAAAATAAATATAATTATGGAATCATTAAGAGATGCTACATACAGCAACCACGAAAAAGCCGAAAATATGGCTTTCAACAAAAGATTGTTAGACGGAAAGCTAACAGAAGAAGAATATTTAATGCATTTAGTTCAGCAATTGGCTGTTTTTGAGACTATTGAAAAAGTAGGATTACCAAGTCCAACATTGTCAAGAGTTGAAGCGACAAAAGAGGATATTCAAGAATTGAGAGACAAAGGATTTACATCAAATACGGTTCTTGAAAGTTCAAAAAAATACGCTGAATATCTTAGTTCTTTAAGTAAAGAAGAGGTATTGCCACATATTTATTTAAATTATCTTGCTTTGATGTACGGAGGTCAAGTTATGAAGAAAATGGTGCCATCTTCTGGGAAATTGTATAGTTTTGAAAATAAAAAAGAAGCAATGCACGCAGTTAGAGCAGTTCAAAAAGATGAATGGGCTGACGAAGCAAACAAAGGCTATGGTTTTATGATTGATATTTTAGAAGAATTAGAAACTTATTGTGTTGAACATTTGAGATAAATAATTTTATTCTTGATCAAAAAAAATCACTCGATGTTTATATGTCGAGTGATTTTTTATAAAAATTTTTCGTTAAATCAAATTTATTTACTAGCTCTTTTGATAGCTTCTTCGGCAACAATTTCTTGAATACCTTGGTCTAAATGACTTGTAAATCCTACACAAGAACAGTTGATTTCTCCTAAAACATAAGTATCTTTTCCGTCTTTATCCCAATCAAGCATAAAATCGGCAGTCCAAATTAAAGGCACATCTAATCCACCTAATTTTTCAGAAATAACAGGTAACGATTCGTTGAACATATCCATTAATTCTTTCCAGTCTTCGGGTTTGTCATAAGTGTATTTTGCTCTAGAGAATAATGTTGCAGAGAATGCATCAGCACCTTCAGCAGGTTTTTTGTGTACAACAAAAATTGCTTGTTTACCTACCATTAAAATACGAATTTCTCCTTCTTTAATACGAGGCATAAAACGCATATCTACTAACATTCCGTTATCTCCAACGATGTATTTTTCACAGAAAACTAAAAAATCTTTTAATGTAAAATATTCTACATGGTTATCAACGGCTTCTGTACATTTTAATTTTGTATCTAGTGGAATTGTATCACCAGCGTCATATTTGATATCGTCAGCGATTTGGACTCTCCAAATTCCTTCTCCTGTAGAACCTCTGTTTTGTTTTAATACACGCTCTCCATATGATAAACTTTTTGGGAATGTATCGTGGAAAGATTTTACATCATAATAAGCATAAGTATCGGCAGGAACTAAACTTGTTGTAGATAATTTTACCAAAGCATCTTTTGCTCCAAAATTAATCATCGCTTCAGGAGTTGACATCCCTACCAATCCGTGTTTTGATAATTTTTCTAATGTTTCGAAATATTTTTTTTCTCCATTAGGTAAATTTCCCGGATTAATACGACTGATATAAGCATCAAATCTGTCTTTTACATATTCTTCAACTTTGTCTTGCCATTCATCACGAAAGTAAACAACTTCACATCCCCAACCTTTTGCTTTGATGGCATTAAGAATTGGCATTGTGTCTTTTCGGTGTCCATCTAACCATTTGTCAGAACCACCTTCTGCTTCGAAAATAACAATGTTTTTTTTCATTTTTGTATGATTTATATTAATTAATTTTGAACTACTAATTTAAAAATAAAAAATTATATTAAAATATGATAATTATCATATTTTAATATTTTAGTGTATTTTAAAAAATGAGTTTTTATATAAATTAATTTTTGATTATTTGTAAAATGTAGTAGTTTTGTGCCTTGGAAAAATTAACCAATTATGAGATTAAAATTATTTATATTATTAGTAGTGTCTTCTGTTTTTGCTCAGGCTCAAATAAGGAAAAAGGTAGAAATAACAGGAGTTGTATATGATGAATATTTATTACCTTATTATAAAGCAAAAGTCAAAACAGATTATGGTAAACAGACAACAACAGATGAGGATGGAGTTTTCAAAATGAAAGTTTCATTGCCTGTTAAGTTATATGTTTATGCAGATGGTTGTGATACAGAAACCATTGTAGTACAAAGCGAAGAAGAGGATTTAAGTTTGATTTTAAAAGAAAATTCTAAATTAGATCAATTTGTATTGTCAGCTTCTAGAATACCTGAAAAAATATTTGAATCACCAGTAACCGTATCAAGAATTGGAGAGGGACACATTAAAGATATGCCTGCTGTTAATTTTTATGACGGACTCGCTACAATTAAAGATGTTAGTACATTTAATATAGGTGTATTACAAAAAATAGTGAATACTCGAGGTTTTACAGATACACAAAATTTCAGATTTGTACAATTGGTTGACGGGGTTGATAATATGATTCCGCAAACGGATATGAGTTTTGGAAATACTTTTGGTGTAAATCAACTTGATGTTGCGAGTGTGGAAATTTTATCAGGAGCATCTTCGGCGTTATATGGGTCGAGTGCATTCAATGGGGTTATGTTGATTAATACAAAATCTCCTTTTGAGCATGGTGGAATTTCAGTAGAATTAAAATCAGGGGTAACGCAACAAAAAAGTGGCGTTGATCCTTTTTATAATCCAAGCATACGATTTGCTTATATGTTTAGTGATAAGTTTGCTGGTAAAATTAATTTTTCGTATTATAAAGGTGAAGATTGGCATGCGGATGATAGACGTGATATCTCTACAGGAGCAATTAGTGATGTTAAAGAACGCTCTATTCCTAATTATAATGGAATTAATACTTATGGAGATGAATCTAGTACGAACTTGAAATTTGCCTATTTTCAGAGATTTGTATCAGCTAAAGCAGGAGGAAAAGATCAAGAAGCATTACGCCTTGCTAAGTTGGTAGCACAAACGCCTAATGTTTTTGTGTCTAGAACAGGATATGCTGAAGAATTTTTAACAAGTAATGACGCTGACGCAAAAAAGTTTGATGCCTCGTTGCATTATAGACCATTAGGGAATAATAAGTTAGAGATTATATGGACATCAAAATTTAAGATGGGAGATTATGTACGACAAGTTTCTCCAGGTAGATATCGACAAGATGACACCTATTACAGACAACATGTTTTAGAATTCAAAGGAAGAGATTTCTTTTTAAGAGGATATCATACTAAAATTGATTTTGGTAATTACTATGGGGTAATTCCTACATCAGTTTTCTTAAATTTGAAAGCCAAATCTAATCAAGATTGGTATGCTGATTATGTAGATGTATTTACGAAAAATTTTGATCCAAGTCTTCCAAGAAATCAAGCTTTAGCATTAGCAGATAAAATGGCGAGAGCCAAAGCTGATGATACGAGGTTAATCCCAGGAACACCTGAATTTAATAAAGAGTTTAACCGTATTCGTACAACGACTCCTGATGGAATGGGATCTAAATATTATGGGCTTTCTACTTTGGGTCAAGTTGATTTTCAGTATGATTTTAGTAGACATTTAAAATTTATGGATTTCCTAGTAGGAGGGACGTATAGAGAAAATACAGTTAATACAAAAGGGACAATTTATACAGACAAACCAAATGATTTAATTAATATTTATCAGTACGGAGCGTATGCTTTGGCAAAAAAATACTTTTTCGATAATAGATTAAAATTAGAAGGGTCTTTACG